>Ga0209598_10001285_pt1 | contig 20517 bp, 15 predicted proteins | sample M_140807_EF_Meta_FD_187317 | JGI IMG/M metagenome (GOLD analysis project Ga0209598, IMG submission 187317) | Freshwater microbial communities from Lake Montjoie, Canada to study carbon cycling - M_140807_EF_MetaG (SPAdes) (version 2) | ecosystem: Environmental > Aquatic > Freshwater > Lake...
GCCGCGCGTGGAGCGACTGCGCGAGAGCGTGCCGTGGGTGACCATGTTCCTGCAGACCTGGTCGCGCGACGCCGACGGGGCGGTGGTGGATGCGCCTCCGCAGCGCGATCCGTGGGGCAACCCCATTCCGGAGGCGCCCATGCCCGCATGCGGCGAAGAGATCTGGGCGCATCTCGACATGCTGCGCCGGGTCACGGTTCTTTCGGATGGTCGCGTACCGGCGGTGGATGGTGACCTGCTTGGCAACGCCTCGGTCGGTTCCGTGGACCAGGATGATCTGGTCACGCTCTATCGATTGGCGTACGCGCGGCGTCGCTCCGTGCGCACGGGCGTGGGTCTGTCGCAGGCCGTGCTGACCTGAAGCCGGGCTCGTCGCGTGGCGCGCGCGTGCCTAGCATGCGCCTGCGATGGCCAAGACGATCACCGTGGACTTCACGAGACCGGTGCCGCTGTTCCCGCTGGGCAACACCGTGCTGCTGCCCCATGCGGTGCAGGGGCTGCATGTGTTCGAGCCGCGCTACCGGCAGATGGTGGATGCGTGCCTGTCCGAGATGAAGGGCGGTTCGCTGCTCACCGCGCGACCGATCGCGATGGCCACCATCGACACCGACCTGCCCGAGGTGAGCCGCGGCGTGCCCATGCTTCGACCCGCGGTGTGCGTGGGGCAGATCGTGCAGCACCAGCGGCTTCCGGATGGCCGGCACACCATCCTGCTGCACGGGGTGTGTCGCGCGGAGATCGTTTCCATCGAGGAAGTGGATGGCAAGCGCCTGTACCGTCAGGCACGGCTGCGGCCCATGGAACCGCTGCAGGGCGGCCCGCCGCGCATGCCGGAAGCGCGTCGCGTGCTGAAGCAGATGCTGCAGCGACCGCTCGTGCAACGACTCTCCAGCGTGAAGGCCGCCAGCGCGTGGGCCGAGCGGGAGGATGTGCCGACCGCCGCCGTGGTGGAGCTGGTTGGTGCGGCGCTGATCCAGGACGAGGACGCGCGCTACGAACTGCTTGCGTGCGCCGATCCATGGGAGCGCGCGCGCATGGTGGCGAAGGTGATCAGTGGACTCGAGTCGGTGGTGGCGGGTGCGGATGCGCAGAGCGCCAAGGAGTGGCCCAAGGGCCTCAGCTGGAACTGACCCATGACCATGAAGCACTGGCTGGTGAAGACGGAGCCCGAGGTCTACTCGATCGATGACCTGAAGCGCGATGGATCGACCGCGTGGGATCGCGTGCGCAACCATCAGGCGAAGCTGTCGCTGCGCGACGGCATGCAGCCCGGCGACCGCGTGCTGATCTACCACTCGAATGCGGAACCGACCGGCGTGGTGGGCATCGCCACGGTGGTGGGCGAGGCGATGCCCGATGCCACGCAGTTCCGAAAGGGCGACGACGCCTTCGAGCCGCGCGCCACCAAGGACGCGCCGGTGTGGTGGGCGCGCACGCTGCGATTCGAGCGGCGCTTTCCTGCATGCGTGACGCTTGCCAGCCTTCGCGCCGAGCCGAAGCTGGCCGGCATGCAGCTGCTTGCGCGCGGCAATCGCCTGAGCGTGCTGCCGGTGGCGGCCGCGGAATTCGCCTGCATCGAGCGCATGGCCAAGGCCTGAGCGGTACGCTTTCGTCGTGGCCGGCACGGGGCTGGCCGATCAAGGAGGCGCGCATGAACGGATTGCTGATGGGCTCGGTGGTGGTGGTCGTGATCATTGCAGCGGTGATCGTGGTGGTGGCACTGGCCGTCATCGGCATCTACAACGGCCTGCAGCGCGCACGCATCGCGGCCGAGGGTTCGTTCTCCAACATCGACGTGGAACTGCGCCGTCGTCACGACCTGATCCCGAACCTGGTGGAGACCGTGAAGGGCTACGCCACGCACGAGCGTCAGACGCTGGAAGCCGTGATGCAGGCGCGCGCGGCGGCGATGAGCGCCAAGGGCATCAACGAGCGCATCGAGGCGGAGGGCGCGCTGACGCGCGGACTGGGTCGCCTGATGGCCGTGGCCGAGGCGTATCCCACGCTGAAGGCCGATGGCGGATTCATGCGCCTGCAGGGCGACCTGAGCGACACCGAGAACCGCATCGCTTCGCGCCGCACCGGTTTCAACGCGGCGGCCGCGGGTTTCAACGAACGGCTCTCGGTGTTCCCGAACAACATCGTGGCGGGCATCTTCGGCTTCCGCGCGATGTCCTTCCTGAAGGAAGACGACGAGGCCGTACGTTCGGCGCCGCAGGTGAAGTTCTGATCATGGCGCGCGAGCGACTGGTCTCGGCGGAGGCAGCGGTGGACGACGCCGAGGAGGCGATGGGCCCCGCGCTGCGTCCACGCAAGCTGCAGGAATACGTTGGGCAGACCGATCTGGTGGAGCGCGTGCGCATCGCGGTGCAGGCGGCGAAGGGTCGCGGCGAGCCGATGGACCATGTGCTGCTGCACGGACCGCCGGGCCTTGGCAAGACCACGCTGGCGCACGTGATCGCCGCCGAGATGGGCACGCGCGCGGTGGTGACCAGCGGACCGGCGCTCACGAAGGCCGGCGATCTGGTGGGAACGCTCACGCGCCTTGGCGCCGGCGACGTGCTGTTCATCGACGAGATCCATCGCCTGCCCGCCGCTGTGGAGGAGTACATCTATCCCGCCATGGAGGAGTACCGCGTGGACTTCACCGTGGATCAGGGCATGCACGCGCGCATGGTCACGCTGCCGCTGAAGCCCTTCACGCTGATCGGTGCCACCACGCGCGCCGGCCTGCTGACGCAGGCGCTGCGCAGCCGCTTCGGCCTGTCGCATCACCTCGACTTCTACGGGCAGGAGGAACTGGAGCGCATCCTGCTGCGCGCGGCCGACCTGCTTGGCGTGAAGACGGATGCCGCCTCGGTGCACACGCTGGCCGCGCGCAGCCGTGGCACGCCGCGCGTGGCGCTTCGACTGCTTCGGCGCGTGCGCGACTGGGCGCAGGTGAAGGGCAAGGGGCGCGTGGACGCGGAAGCCGTGCGTGCGGGCCTGGAGCTGGAAGGCGTGGATGCGAGTGGTCTGGATGAACTCGATCGCAAGTACCTTCGCACGCTGGCGCGAACCTACAAGGGTGGGCCCGTCGGGCTGGAGACGCTTGCCGCCACCATCGGCGAGGACGCCGACACGCTGGAAGACCTGGTGGAACCCTTCCTGCTGCGCAGCGAACTGCTGGCGCGCACGCGGCAGGGGCGACGACTCACCGCCGCGGGCGCCGCCATGATCGGCGAGCGGCTCGAAGGCACCGAACTGTTCGAATCGTGAGCGAAGCGGCCGCGTGCGGCGATCAGAACGAACCGTTCTGGCCCGTCCACGGGTTGGCTGCGCCGTCGCCGTTCAGCGCACCGGTGTTCAGGCCCTTGCCGCCCGCCGCCGGAATGGAGAGCTGCATGCCGAAGGTGTACTCGTTCGTGATGGAGCTGTAGCCGATCGCCGCACCGAGGTTGAAGTCGGGGAAGGTGCGGTTCAGCGTGGCGCTGAGTGCGCGCAGGTCACCCTGACCGAGATCGATCTGCGGACCCGCGCTGAGCGTGTACAGCTTGCCGATCTGGTACGCCACGCCGGGCTGCAGCAGCTCGTCGTTGGGATACAGGCTGCTGTTGTAGAAGTTGTTGATCATGCGGTACTCGCAGAACGTGCTCACGTCCGGCGTGTGCTGCATGGACATGCCCACCGAGCCGCGGGCGAAGTTGCTCTGGCCCGGGTTGGCCGTGGTGTTGCGATCCTCGAAGAGCAGGGTGGTGCTGCCGTAGGCGGTGAGCGAACTCGACATGGCCCACGTGGCACGCGCATAGCCATGGTTGCCCCACTGCGACAGTTCGGGGCGGTAGCTGAAGAACTGCGGCGTGGGGCTCTGGTAGTAGGCCAGGCTGTTCAGGCCACCCGTGGCGGTGTTGGTGCCGGAGCGCTGGAAGTTGGCGCCGCTGTTGTTCACCACCGCGCCCACATCGAGCATGATCCAGTCCACGCTGCGCCAGTCGCCCGGGCCACCGCGATAGGTCTGCCAGCGCTGCGTCACGCCGAGCTGCGCCACGCGCGCGGCGCTGGCGCCTTCCACGTCCTGATCGAACACCGGATACTCGCCGTTGGTGGTGGTGTCGTAGCCGGCCCACAGCGTGCTGCTGGGCTGCACCACCCAGCGCAGGCGGTTCACGTCCAGCGTCGCGTTCTGCACGCCGTCGAAGTTCTGGCTGAACTCCGTGCTCATGCGCGTGCCCGCGCCCACGATGCCGCGGAATGCGCCGCCGTCGGCGCCCGCGCCCACGTTCTGGTTGGCGTAGTTCTGGAAGTCGTTCAGGAAGTAGCCGATCGCGGTGCCCTGCACGAAGGGCGCCACGCGCAGGCCCTGCCAGTCGAGCGGCGCCACCAGCTCGTGACGCGTGAAGCTGCGCGCGTAGTTGTTCTGGTTGTAGCCCTGCGCGGTGTAGGCGTTCTGGATGTTGGTGTTGGCGTTGAAGTTGGCGGCGAAGGCCAGCGGATTGGCAGCCAGATCCTGCGACGTGCCTCGCTCCAGCTGCATCGCCATGACGTTGGCGTTGTACTCCTGGGTCCAGTTCACGCTGTCGCCGAACAGCGAGTCGCCGTAGCGGCGGTAGCTGGCTTCGGGGAACTTGGACACGCTGTAGGGGCGAGTGCCCAGCATCCAGCTGTTGCTCACGTACTGGTCCAGGTCGTACTTGCCCAGCACGTCGAAGGCGCTGTTGCCCGTGCTGAGCTTGATGAACGCGCTGGTCTCGTACTCGCGGTGGTTGGCGAAGTCCTTCTGCTTGAAGGTGCTCACCCACGCGCCGTCGCTCACCCACGCCATCTGCGCCTGCATGAGCGAGCCGGAGTCGAGCGGCACCGTGGTGCCGCCGTCGATCATGCCGCGCCACTTCAGCGCCGACGTGTACTCGATGCCCGAGGAGCTCTGCTCGGTGCGCTGCAGGTCGTAGAAGCCGTACAGGTTCAGGTCGCCAGGCACGCCGCTGAAGCGCGTGCCCAGTCCGTAGCCGTTGCTGGTGTACACGTCCTGCTGCAGCTCGGCCTTCATGTCGAAGGGCGGCTGCCAGCCCGCCAGCTTCCACAGATCCCAGCGCGTGCCGATCTGCGTGCCGGTGTAGTTGTTGTAGCCCAGCAGCACCTGCGGCAGGATCACGTCACCGGCATCGCCGCGCAGCGTGGGCCAGTAGAAGATGGGCGCGCTGCCCGCGCGGAAGGTGACGTCCTGCGCCTCGACCACCGTGGACGCATCGGCCGACGGACCCTTGGTGACGGTGATGCGATCGGCACCCACCGACAGGTGTGGCGTGTAGAACTCGCTCACCGACACGCGCGCGTCGCGTGCCTCGAACTGATCCTTGGCCACCTGACGCACCTCGGCGGCGCGGCTGATCACGGGCACGCCGCCGCGCACGTAGGTTCGCAGCACCGCCTGCAGCGCCGCCGCGCGGCCGGTGGCCACATCGAAGTACACCTGCGCGCCACGCATGGCGTAGCTGCCATCGGTGGCGTTCACGTCGCCCTCCAGGTACACGCCTTCCACCACGCCGGCGTCGAGCTGGCCCGAGCCTTCGCGCACCTTCGTCAGCGAGCCGGGCTTCAGGAAGATGACGGCACGCTCGGCACTGAGCCGGATCTCGCCGGTCTTGATTCGCGGATCGCGGCTCATCACGTCGACCTGCGCGCCGCCGATCACCGTGATGACATCCTGCTTCTCCTCGATGGTGGTCTCGCGGCCGGTGAAGGTGATCACGTCGCCGCTCTTGAAGGCGGGCGTTCCCTGCGCAGGCACGCTCACGCCGGTCTTCGCGGCGCCATTCGTGGCGGCGACCTCCGGCATGGCATCGCCGCCCACCACCAGCGGTCTTTCCGGCGGTGGCTTGGGTGCGTCCACGCGCGGCTGTCCCGCCAGCGTGGCCGGGCCCGCCGCGATGCCCTGCAGATATGAAGCCAGACGCGCATCGGCCGGGGCGAGCGTCACGGCGGAGGGTGGCTGATCCTCCATCACCGGCACCGACAGCTTCACGTTGCCGCGCAGGCTGCATGTGACCAGCACGTTGCGGCCTTCCACACCCAGGCCTGCGGCGCGCGTGGGTTCGGAAACATCGGCGAACCAGATGGCGGCCTGCGTGATGATGCCTTCGGCGCTGGGGATGCGGTTGATCCACACGATGGCGTTGCGGCTCATGAAGCTGTAGCCACCCGCGGTGATGCGCACATCGCCCTGCAGCGCCAGTCGCTGCGTGTCATCCACCTTCCACTTGAAGGCGCGCGTGGCCTTCATCACCAGATCGCTCTTCACGGGCAGGATGGGCAGCACGAAGCCGCTCAGTCGATCGCCGGTGATGGGTGCAGCACGCATGCCGGCAGTGCCGACGCTCGGCGGCGTGAGGTCAAGCGGACCCGCACCGAGCAGCAGGATGGTCGCGATGGCGAGAAGGCGCCGCAGCACGCGGGCATGCTACCTGTGGCGGTGCGGACGGAGGCGCTCGAACGCGCGGCCAAACGCGCGTCAGCCGCGCCACACCGGCGGCGCAGCCAGCATGGCATGGATCTCCCGTGCCAGATACGCCAGTGTCCAGCATGCGATGGCGGTGCCGGCGAAGGCCGCCGCCGCGACGGGGTGTTCCATCGACAGCGCCCACGCCGCCGCCATGGCGGGCGGCACGGCCACCACCGCGCGCTGCAGCAGCAGGTTCGATTCGGGTGCCGTGGGTTCCACGATCGCGCCGCGCAGCAGCCACACGAACCATCCCATGCCGATGATCGGGAACACGCCCAGCCACGCCGCATGCGGCGGTGGCCAGGCGGGGGCCTCGCGCTTCAGGCCAAGGGCCACCAGTCCGGCCACGCACGCGACGGCGATCAGCACCAGACCCACCACCGTGCGTTGATCGATCGCCGGGCGCTTGCCGCTGCGCTGATGCAGCAGCGTGCCCGTGACCACGGCCTGCGCGAACACCAGGCATGCAGGCAGGGTGAATGGCTGGCCTGGCCACGGAATGAACATCACGCCGGCGTGCGCGAGCCCCATCATGGGAATGCCGAGCCACGGAATGTGTCGGCCCACGGTGTTCCATGCCACGATGCCGGCTGCGGCCAGCAGTGCCACATGCAGCGCGTCGTCGCCGAACGCCACCGAGGCAAGCAACGCGGTGACGAGCGAGCCGAAGGTGACCAGCGCCGCGTGCGGTGTGCGCATGCGACCCGCGGGCAGCGGTCGTCCCGGGTTGGTGGCTTGATCGCGGCGCAGATCGAGCAGGTCGTTCATGCCGGCGGCAAACCCGAGCAGGCCGCCGCCGATCAGGCCTCCGATCGCGAGTGCCAGCCACAGATCCATGCGACTGGCGGCTCGATCCGCGGCCATCGGATTCCAGCGAACAAGCAGCGTGGCCAGCCACAGATCGCTGCCCACGGCCAGCGCCAGGGGCATGCGAACCAGCTGCAGGATCGCGAGTGCGCGGATCACCATGGAGCGCATGGCGCCGATGCTACGCGTGCGGCGCGCCGGGCATGCGTTCCCGCGGCGGGTCGAAGCCATCTACCATGGAACCCCTCATGCGCCAGATGCACGACACGAAGCCCCTGATGTCCGCCCGCGGCCTTCGCGTGGCGATCGTCGCCGCCGACTACCACGCGGCGATCCACGAACGCCTGCTCGCGGGCGCGCGTGGCGCGTTCACGCAGGCCGGTGGCGTGGACACCGATCTGCGCGTGTTCACGGTGGATGGCGTGTACGACCTGCCGCCGGTGGTGCTCGAGGCGCTCGAGGCGGGCTTCGACGCCGTGGTGGTGACGGGATGCGTGGTGCGCGGCGAGACGCGCCACGATCGACACATCGTGGATGCGGCCTTCGGGCAGTTCAGCGCGCTGGCGGTGCGGTTTCGCCGCCCGGTGGCGCTGGCGGTGCTCACGGTGGAGGATCTGAAGCAGGCGCGCGCGCGTGCAGGTGGCGACAAGGGCGACGCGGGCGCGTTCGCCATGCGCGCGGCGCTGCGCACGCTCGACACCATGCGCCTGGTGCGCGAGGAGGCGAAGCGATGAGCGTGGATGTGCGACTGAAGGCCCGCCGCTGTGCGCTGCAGGTGATGTACGAACTGGACCAGGGCGCCACCGACACCTCGCTGGCCGGCCACTTCGGCGACGATGCCGAGCAGCCCGAGGACGCGAAGACGCTGGAGCAGGGCCGCGCGCTTGCCGCCATGGCCTGGGAATTCCGCGACGAGGCCGATCGTGCGCTGGCATCGCTGGTGACCGACTGGCCCACGCATCGCCAACCTGTGGTCGACCGCAATGTGCTGCGTCTGGCCTTCTACGAGATGCTGCATGGTGGCGTGCCGCATGCCGCGGCCATCGATCAGGCGGTGGAGCTGGCGCGCGAATTCGGCGGCGAGCGCAGCCCCGCGTTCGTGAACGCCGTGCTGGACCGCTGGTGGAAGAACCGCGGCGAGGCGAACTGAGATGTTCCGCAAGGCGATCGAGGCGTTGCGTCGCGGGGCCAGTCGCACGGCGGCGGCGATCGGCGGCGGCCTGCGTTCGCTGCTGCACGGCCGCGATCTGGACGAGGCGCTGATCGATCAGCTGGAGACCGCGCTGGTGAGCGCCGATGTGGGCGTGGTGATCGCGCGCGACCTGGTGAACGAGGTGCGCACGCAGTTCCGCGCCGGCGTTGCGAAGAAGGGCAGCGATGCGCTCGCCATCCTGAAGGCGCGCTTGAAGCAGCGGCTGCAGGGCGACGACCTGCGCATCGCGCGCGCGCCGAGCGGTCCCACCGTGATCCTGGTGGTGGGCGTGAACGGTTCCGGCAAGACGACCAGCGTGGCGAAGATCGCGAAGGCGCTGCGTGACGAGGGGCGCAGCGTTGTGCTGGCCGCGGCCGACACCTTCCGCGCCGGCGCCGTGGCGCAGCTCTCGATCTGGGCCGAACGACTGGGCGTGGACATCGTGAAGGGCGCTGCGGGCGCCGATCCCGCGGCGGTGGCGTTCGATGCCGCCAACGCGGCGCTTGCGCGCGGAGCCGACACGCTGCTGGTCGATACCGCAGGTCGCCTGCACACGCAGGATGGCCTGATGCGCGAACTGGGCAAGATCCGCACCGTGATCGCCAAGCGCATTCCGGGCGCGCCGCACGAGACGCTGCTGGTGCTCGATGCCACCACGGGCCAGAGCGCCATCGCGCAGGCACGCACCTTCAAGGATGTGGTGCAGGTGACGGGCGTCTTCCTGGCGAAGCTCGACGGCACCGCGCGCGGTGGTTCGGTGGTGGCCATCCGCGAGGCGCTTGGCGTGCCCGTGAAGCTGGTGGGTGTGGGCGAGACGCCCGAGGATGTGCAGCCCTTCGACCCCGACGCCTTCGTGGACGCACTGTTCGCCGAGGTGGAGAAGGCCTGAAACGCGGTTGGGCCGGCGCCGTGCGCGCTCCTACCATGGCGCCATGCGTCGCGGGTTCACGATCATCGAACTGCTGGTGGTGCTCGGCATCATCGGCATCCTCATGGGCATCGCCGTGCCGGCCATCGGCATGGTGCGCGCCGAGGGCCGCAACACCGGCTGCATGAGCAACCTGCGACAGATCTTCCTGCCCTATCGCAGCTACAGCGACTCGAACGGCGGACTGATCCCCATCTGCAACATGCTGCCCGCGGTCGGCGTGAACGGTCCCGAGGGCGGCTTGCCGCAGCTGCTGAAGGGCCTCATGGATCCCACTTCCGAGATCTGGTTCTGCCCGGCCGATTTCGACGAGGCGAGCCGCAGCACCGGCACCAGCTACCTGTATGTGCCCGGACTGCTTCGCTACACGCCCGAGGTGCAGGTGCAGGTGGTTCGCACCGTGCTCACGCAGCGCGACGAGAGCGAGAAGGCGCGCACGCGACTGCGCAACGAACTGGAAGGCCGCATGCTGCGCACCTTCTACGAAGGCATCGAGAAGCCCGCCGGCGACGCGAAGGGTGGCACCGTGCGCGCCACCAAGTACGCGCTGGTGGTGGATTCGGCCGATCGGCATCCCGGCACGCGCCAGCCGCGCAACGCGCTGTTCAACGATGGCACGGTGCGCGAGAACACGCCGCCGGACGAGTTGGAGGAGGACACGGGTGGCGTGGCGGAAGGAGGCAACGGTGGTTGAACCTGCATGGATCGAATCGCTGCGCTGGCGCCTGTCGCTGGTGGAGCGAAGGCAATGGATGCGCATCTTCGGCACCACGCTGGCCGCGGCCGTGCTGCTGTGCGTGGCATGGTGGTGGATGTTCGCGCGCTTCCGTCCGCCGCCGAGCATCTTCGACACGCCCGTCGACGACACGCTGGGCTACCTCGCCATGAAGGACTTCTCCAAGCTGCCGCTGGAGGAGCGCATCCGGTTCATGACCGAGTTCGCCGAACGCTTCCGCGGCATGCAGCCGGGCGAAAGCGCGGCCGCCGCGTCGTTCCTGGCCGGGCTTGGCCAGAAGGCGCGCGACCAGCTTCGCGACAATGTGCGCGGCATGATGAAGGACGCGCTGGCCGAGGGCGCCAGCGGCTACATGGCGCTGCCACCCGAGCAGCGCGCCAAGTACATCGACGAGTGGATCCTGCGGTGGCAACGCCTGACCGAGCGCGCCGTCACCGGCAAGGACAGCAAGAAGAGCGATGACGAGCGATTGTCCGACATGCGTCGCGAGGGCGAGCGCGATCAGAAGCGGCGTGAGCGCTTTGCGGGCAGCGGCACCATGAGCGATCGTGGCGTGACCGGATTCCTGGACCTGTGGCAGGGTGAGGTGGAGCCCTCGAGCAACCCGCGCGAGCAGGGACAGATCACGCGCTTCCTGGACGACGTGCGCACACGCATGGTCACGCGGTGAGCGGCGCGCCGCGATCGAGCCTGCCGGTGCGAGGTCGGGCGGCCGAACTCGCCGCAGCGCTGGCGCGCGGCAATCGCGTGGTGCTGACGGCGGAAACGGGCTCGGGCAAGACCACGCAGGTTCCACAGCTGCTGCTTGAAGCCGGCTTGAAGGGCCAGGTGCTGGTGCTGGAGCCGCGTCGGCTTGCCGCGCGGCTGGTGGCACGGCGCGTGGCCGAGGAAGTTGGCACGCGACCTGGCGAGGCGGTGGGTTGGCGCACGCGCTTCGACGCGGCGTGGAGCGACGCGGTGCGCATCGGCTTCCTGACCGAGGGCGTGTTCCTTCGCATGCTGCTGGAGCAGCCCATGCTGCCGGGTGTTGCGGCGGTGGTGGTGGACGAGTTCCACGAGCGCAGTCTGCAGGCCGATCTGGCGGTGGCCGCGGTGCGGCGTCTGCAGGATGCGGGGCGCGCCGACCTGAAGCTGGTGGTGATGAGCGCCACGCTGGATGCCGAGCGATTGGCCGATGCGCTGGGTGCCGAGCGCCTGCATGTGCAGGGGCGCACGCATCCGGTATCGGTGCAGCACGCGCCACCGCAGCGAGGCGAGGACCTGTGCGAGCTGGCCGCCGCCCGCGCCGTTCGTCTGGCCGAGGAAGTGGCCGGCGATGTGCTGGTGTTCATGCCGGGCGTGGGCGAGATCGAGCGCACGCTTGTCGCGTTGCGCGCGCATCCGGGCGCGCGGCAGCTGGAACTGCGACGCCTGCATGGATCGATGCCGCCGGGCGAGCAGGATCTGGCGCTGCAGCCATCCGACAAGCCGCGCGTGGTGGTGGCCACGAATGTGGCGCAGACCTCGATCACCGTGCCGGGCGTGCGCGGCGTGGTGGACAGCGGCCTGGCACGCGTGCATCGCGTGGATGCGCGCCGATCGCTCGATGCGCTTCGTCTGGAGCCCATCAGCCGCGCCGCGGCCGAGCAGCGCGCCGGTCGCGCGGGTCGCATCGAGGCGGGGCGTTGCGTGCGTCTGTGGAGCGAGACCGATCACGCGCGGCGCGCGCCCTTCGACGAACCCGAGATCGCGCGCGCCGAGCTGAGCGACACCGCACTGCAGGTGGCTGCGCTGGCCGGCAGCGTGCACGACTTTCCGTGGGTGGAGCAGCCGCCCGCCGAGCCGTGGGCGCGTGCGGTGGCGCTGCTGCAGTCGCTGCACGCCATCGATGCGCAGGGTCGCATCACCGACATGGGGCGCGCCATGAGCCGCATTCCCGCGCCGCCGCGTCTGGCGGCCGCGCTGCAGCAGGCCGCGCGTGAAGGCTGCGCGGTGCGCGTGGCGCGCTGGGCCGCCATCGCGAATGAGCGCGACTTCATCCGGGGCGCCGATCGAAGCGCGTTGCTTGCGTGCCTGCGTGACGGCGATCCGCCGAGCGATCTGGTGGCGCGCGAGCGCGTGCTGGAGCGCATCGCCGGCAACGAGCGACTGCCGCGTGGCGTGCAACTGTTCGAGGAGTCGGCGCGCGAGGCGGCGAAGGCGGCCGATCGTCTGGCACGCTGCGTGCGACGCGGGCCGCGTGATGATGCCGGCGCTCCGCTGGATGCCGTGAGTCGCAGCATGCTTGCCGGCTACGGCGATGGCGTGGTGTGGCGCCCCGACGCCTTGCGGCCGCACCTGCTCGCGGGCGGCCGTCGCAAGGCGATCCTGGACCGCGACTCCATCGTCACCGGCGCGGGCTTCCTGCTGACGCTGCAGGCCGACGAGAACCCTGCCGACCCGGCCACGCAGATCCTCTCCATCGCCACGCCGCTCGAGGAATCCTGGGTTCGTGCAGCGCTGCCAGACCGCTTCGCCATCGACGAGTCGCTGCAGTGGAACGCCGCTTCGCGCGCCATCGAGCGCATCGAGAGCGTGCGCTTCGAGGGTGTGGCCATCGACAGCACCGCGCGGCCGCCGCGCGCGCAGGATCGTGCCGAAGCCGAGCGGCTGCTTGCCGCGCAGGTGCAGGCCGGCACCGTGAAGCTGCACGGATGGGATGAAACGGTGGAGCAGTGGATCGCGCGCGTTCGCTGCGTGGCGCAGTGGTTCCCCGAACGCGGGCTGCTCACCTACACGCCCGACGACATCGCGGTGATCCAGATGGAGATCTGCGCCGGTGCGCATCGCGCCAGCGAGGTTGAGGACCGCCCGTGTCTGCACGCGGTGCGTGACGCGCTGGGCCACGAAGAGGCGCGCTTCGTGGATCGCATGGCGCCCACCGAACTGGCGTTGCCTGGCGGCGTGCGCCCGATGCGGCTCACCTACGAGGAAGGCAAGCCGCCGCGTGGCAGCGCGAAGATCCAGCAGCTGTACGGACTTGATCGCACGCCCGCGGTGGCGGGTGGGCGCGTGCCGCTCACCCTGGAGATTCTGGGGCCCAACATGCGTCCGCTGCAGGTGACGAGTGACCTGGCCAACTTCTGGGCCACGCTGTACCCATCGATCCGCAACGAGTTGCGCCGCCGCTATCCACGCCACGAGTGGCGCTGAGCGCGCTTCAATCCATGCCGGTCACGAACGTGTCGCCCGAATGCCGCGACACGCCCAGTCGCGTGCCTTCGCCCAGTTCGGTGGCCGAATCCTCGGGAAAGCGTGGCAGATGCGGCGCCCAGGTGCGCCGGCCCGCGTGCACATCGCTGATCAGCTGCACCGCTTCCACCGGATCGTCGGTGATGTGCATCAGGTTCAGGTCCGGCAGCTCGATGTAGTGGTGCTTCTCCAGCAGGCCTTCGCGCAGCCAGGTGAACATCTCCTGCCAGAAGGCGCGGCCCATCAGCACCAGCGGCTTCGGCGTGGCCTTCATGGTCTGCATCAGCGTCAGTGCCTCGAACAGCTCGTCCAGCGTGCCGAAGCCGCCGGGCATGCACAGCGTGGCCACCGAGCTCTTCACGAACATCAGCTTGCGGATGAAGAAGTAGCGGAAGTCGAGCGACAGGCTTTGATACGGGTTGGGCTTCTGCTCCTTCGGCAGCAGGATGTTCAGACCCACGCTCTTGCCACCGGCATCCATCGCGCCCTTGTTGGCGGCTTCCATCACGCCGGGACCGCCGCCGGTGATCACCGCGAATCCCGCCTTCGCAAGTCCGGCACCCACGCTTTCAGCCATGCTCCAGTAGCGGCTGTCCTTCTCGGTGCGCGCGCTGCCGAACACCGACACCGCCGGCCCCAGATTGGCCAACGCGTCGGTGGCGTCCACGAACTCGCTCATGATGCGCAGGGCGCGCCAGCTCTCGGCGCCGGAGGAATCGTGCTTGTCGGGGCCCTGCATGGTCAAAGCGTACTTCATTGTCGGAAAGCGGACATTGACGCAAAGTCATGCAAGAGATGGATTTATGTCATGTGATTTGAACCGACACCCCCTTCGTCGCTAGGATCGGCCCCATGCCACGCAAGCAGGTCACGAAGTCCGCGTCCAAGTTCTCGCGCACCCCGACCGCTGTGGCAGCCAAGCCGGCCTCAAAGCCTGCGGCCACGCCTTCGAAGCCCACTGCCACGGTCGAGTCGAAGCCGGTGAGCAAGGGCAAGGTGCCGGACCTCAGCACCTACGCCAACGCGCTGCGCTGGCTGCACGAGCGAACCGACATCGAGCGTTCGCGCAACGTGCGCTACAGCGACGGCGCCTTCAGCCTGGACCGCATGCACCAGCTGCTCAAGCTGCTCGGCAATCCGCACGAGCAGGTGAAGACCGTGCACGTGGCCGGCACCGTGGGCAAGGGCAGCACCGTGGCCATGATCGCCAGCATGCTTCGCGCCTGCGGCTACGTGGTGGCCGAGTACATCAGCCCGCATCTGGTGGATGTGCGCGAGCGCCTCACCGTGAACGGCAAGATGATCGGCAAGAACGACTTCGTGGAGCTTCTGAAGAAGGTCGCGAAGGCCGTGCACAAGATGGACGAGGAGCCCACCTTCTTCGAGGTGATGACCGCCGCCGCGCTGAAGCACTTCGCCAACGAGGCCGTGGACATCGCGGTGATCGAGGTGGGTCTGGGCGGACGCCTGGACAGCACCAACGTGATCACCCCCGAGGTGAGCGTGATCACCACCATCGACTTCGATCACACCAAGCTGCTGGGCAACACGCTGGGCGCCATCGCCCGCGAGAAGGCCGGCATCTTCAAGAAGGGCGTGCCTGCCGTGGTGTTCGATCCGCCGAGCGAGGTGGACAAGGCCTTCCGCGAGGTGGCCGAGAAGGTTGGCGCCGACCTGCGCGTGGTGAACAAGGACATCGAGTTCAGCAGCCGCTTCTGCACCAGCGAGGATCTGGGCCCGCACACGCGCGTGTGCCTGTACAGCAAGACCAGCCGACTGGAGCATCTGCCCGTGCCGCTGCCCGGCGAGCACCAGAGCAGCAACTGCGGTCTGGCGCTGGCGGCGGTGGATGTGCTGCGTGGTCGCGGCTTCGACTGCCCCGAGGACAAGGTGGCGCGTGGCCTGGCCAACACCAGGGTGCCGGGCCGCATGGAACTGGTGCGCGACAGGCCGCGGATCCTGGTGGACGGCGCGCACAACCCCATCAGCGTGCAGACGCTCATGAAGTGCGTGGGCGCGCATGTGCCCTACGACAGCATGGTGTGCGTCTTCGGCTGCTGCACCGACAAGGACGTGGGCGCGATGCTGGACAAGATGAATCTTGGCGCCGACAAGGTGATCTTCACGCGCGCCAGCACCACGCCGCGCGCGGCGGCTCCCGAAGACCTGCAGAAGATGTTCGCCGAGCGCAGCGGCAAGATGAGCCAGACGGCTCGCACGCTGCCCGAGGCGCTGCAACTGGCCATGCGTGCGGTGAGCCGCGAGGACCTGATCGTGGTCACCGGCAGCTTCTATCTCGTGGGCGAGACGCTGCGCTACCTGCAGCAGGATGCCACCAAGCCCGAAGTCGTCCGCGCCTGAGTCGGTAGGCTTCGGCCTGCATGTCCGACGAGACTCCATTCCGCTACGACGCGGCGCTGGCTGATCGCATCGAGCTCGCCTGGCAGGCGCGCTGGGAGCGCGATGGCGCCTATCGCGTGGGCAACCCGGGCGATGCGGGCTTCGACGCCTCGCGTCCCAAGTACTACGTGCTGGACATGTTCCCGTACCCAAGCGGCGCGGGCCTGCATGTGGGTCACCCCGAGGGCTACACGGCCACCGACATCATCGCGCGCTTCAAGCGCATGCGTGGCTGCAACGTGCTGCATCCGATGGGATGGGACGCCTTCGGCCTGCCCGCCGAGCAGTACGCGGTGCAGACGGGCGTGCATCCGAAGGTGACCACCACCAAGGCCATCGACAACTTCCGCAGGCAGCTGAAGCGCTTCGGCTTCTGCTACGACTGGAGCCGCGAGTTCGGCACCATCGATGCGGGCTACGTGCAGTGGACGCAGTGGATCTGGCTGCAGGCCTACAACAGCTGGTACGACCCGAAGGCGGGCAAGGCGCGGCCGATCACCGAGCTGGAGCGCGACATGGTTTCGCGCGACGCGAAGGTGACGGTGGACGGCGCGGAGCATGCGTGGAGCGCGTGCACGCCCAGGCAGCGCCAGCAGTGGCTGGACACGCGTCGACTGGCCTACCTGGGTCAGCAGACCGTGAACTGGTGCCCCAAGCTGGGCACGGTGCTGGCCAACGAGGAAGTGATCGATGGCCGCAGCGAACGCGGTGGTCATCCCGTGAAGCGCCTTCCGCTGCGACAGTGGATGTTCCGCATCACGGCGTACGCCGATCGTCTGCTCGATGACCTGAAGCTGGTCGACTGGCCCGACAGCACGCGCGTGCAGCAGGCCGAGTGGATCGGGCGCAGCGAGGGTGCGGAGATCGACTTCGCGGTGGATGGTTTTGGTGCGTTGCGCGTGTTCACCACGCGACCCGACACGCTGTTCGGCGCCACCTACATGGTGGTGGCACCCGAGCATGCGCTGGTGGAAGCGGTGGTGGCAGGGGCGGGATCGCTGGATGCGGCGGCGCGCACACGGTTGGCCGCGTACGCGCAGGCTTCGCGCGATCGTGCCGACGTGGATCGTCAGGCCGACGCCAAGGAGAAGACGGGCTGCTTCACCGGACTGCACGCCGTGAACCCCGCCACCGGCGAGAAGATCCCGGTGTGGACCGCCGATTACGTGCTGATGGGCTACGGCACCGGCGCGATCATGGCGGTGCCCGCGCATGACGAGCGCGACTTCGCGTTTGCCAAGGCGTTCGAGCTGCCGATCCGTCAGGTGGTGCAGATCGCGGGCGCTGCATGGACCGGCGAATGCGCGACCAGCGGCGATGGCGTGGCGGTGCATTCGGCGGGCAACGCGCTGTCGATCGACGGCAAGCCCACCGCCGACGCCAAGCGCGCGGTGATCGAGTGGTTGGAAGGTGCCGGCATCGGCAAGCGGCGCGTGAACTACCGACTGCGCGACTGGCTGTTCAGCCGCCAGCGCTACTGGGGCGAACCGTTCCCGGTGGTGTTCGACGAGCAGGGCATGCACTACGCGGTGGGCGAGTCGAAGCTGCCGCTCACGCTGCCTGAACTCGCCGACTATGCGCCCATCGAGAGCGACACGCCGCTGCCGCCGCTTGGCAAGGCGACCGCGTGGGTGCACACCACCGCTGGCGAGGCGGGCGTGGATGCCGCGCTGCTTCCCGCGAACGCGAAGGTGCGTCGCGAGACCAACACCATGCCGGGCTGGGCGGGCTCGTGCTGGTACTACCTGCGCTACTGCGATGCCGCCAACGCCAGGCGCTTCGTGGGCAACGAGGCCGAGCGCTACTGGATGACCGGGCCCGACGGCACCGGCCGCGGCGTGGACCTGTACATCGGCGGCAACGAGCACGCGGTGCTGCACCTGCTGTACGCGCGCTTCTGGCACAAGATGCTGTTCGACCTGGGGCACGTCAGCACGCCCGAGCCCTTCGCCAAGCTGTTCCACCAGGGATTGATCACCAGTCACGCGTATCAGCGCGGCGATCGCACGCTGGTGGCGGTGGATCAGGTGGAGGAGCGCGGCGGAAAGTTCTTCGAGGTCGGCGGCGGCGAGGTGACGCAGGTGGTGGCCAAGATGTCGAAGAGCCTGAAGAACGTCATCAATCCCGACGACGTGATCGCGGAGTACGGCGCCGACACCTTCCGCCTGTACGAGATGTACATGGGGCCGCTCGAGGCGAGCAAGCCGTGGAACACGCGCGACATCGCGGGCGTGTTCCGCTTCCTGCAGCGCGCCTGGCGCGTGGCGATCGATGAGCGCACCGGTGAACTGCTGCTTGCGGCGGCGCCGAACGCCGATGTGGAGCGCCTGCTGCACCGCACCACGAAGAAGGTGGCCGACGACATCGAGCGCCTGGCCTTCAACACCGGCATCGCGGCGCTGATCGAGGTGGTGAACGCCGCAACGCGACCCACCGAGATGACCGACCCAACGCAGGGCGGCATGACGCGCGATCAGCTCGATCGCTTCACGCGCCTGCTGGCACCCTTCGCGCCGCACATGGCCGAGGAGATCTGGCAGAAGCTTGGGCACACCACCAGCATCACGCAGGCTTCGTGGCCCACCTTCGACGCGGCCATGCTGCAGGACACCACGGTGGAACTCGCCGTGCAGGTGGCTGGCAAGGTGAAGGCGCATCTCACGGTGCCCGCCGATGCGAGCAGCGCCGATGTGGAGCGCCTTGCGCTGGCCGAACCGAAGATCATGGAACTGCTCGGCGGCAAGGCGCCGCGCAAGATCATCGTGGTGCCCAAGCGCCTGGTGAACATCGTTCCCTGACGCCTCGCGTCCGATACGAGGGACGGGGGTATTTATCGGCGCCGCTGCGCCGCCCGCCCATAAACACCCCCGTCCCTCGTATCGGACTATCCTTGCGGCCCCACTCCGGAGACCAACCATGCTTGCATCCATCGCCATCTCGTTCGTGCTCGCACTGCAGGGCGCACCTGCAGCCAAGCCCGCTTCCAAGCCCGCCACGCCGATCGCCGCCGCACCGGCGGGAGAGAGCGGCCCAACGCTGCAGGTGCCGACGGAACTCGCGCACCTGACCGGCTCCAGCACCATCGCGGTGCTGTACGTGCCCGACATTTCCAAGGGTGACGACGTGATCAAGCGTCTGGCCGATGCCGCCGGCCCCAATGGCGCCGCCATGCTCACCGGCAACTCGGTGAAGCAGATGCTGAAGCAGAGCGTGCGCACCGATCTCGACATTCCGCTCGACCAGCCCGTGCTGTGGTGGATCGACATGCCCGAGGCGCAGGGCGATGAGCCGCCGATGGGCGTGGGCGAGGTGGTGTTCCATCAGGCATTCAAGATTCCAGGCGCGCAGGCCGCCATGGACAAGGCGCGCGCCGAAGCCGCCGCCAGCAACGATCCCAAGATGAAGTCGCGCCCCGTGATGCCGATCCGCGCGCGCGGCCGTCAGGGCACCGTCACGGTGCTGCCCGGCGACATCGTGGTGATCAGCAGCGACATGGAACCCTTCGAGATGAAGGCCGACGCTCCGTCGTCGGCGCTGCTCGAGCGGCTTCCCCTCAGCGCCGTCTGTGGCCGCGTGGACATCGGTCGCGGCATGGCGGAGCAGGGCGACCAGCTGAAGATGCTCGGCGGCTTCGCGGCGATGGCGCTGTCCGGCGACGCCGGCGGCGCCGATGAAAGCAAGCTGTCCGACGCCGACAAGCGCCGCATGGCCATGAAGCGCGTGCTCGGAGAGGCCGTCGGCAAGCAGATCGACAGCACCATCACCGCGCTCATGCAGCTGAAGCGCGCCACCTTCGCCTTGAATCTGCAGGGCGACGACGTGATGCTGTGGTCCGACTGGTCGCGCGACGCGGCCTTCCCGGCCGGTCTGGATGAGGCCACCGTGAAGTCGCTGGCCGCCAAGCTGCCCGCCGGCATGCCGATCTACGCCGGCATCTCCAGCAACGCCATGCAGACGATGTACAGCGACAAGCTGACCATCGACGACGCGCTGGTGACCATGGGCAGCACCCCCGACGAGAAGAAGGCCTGGGATGAGTGCATGGTGAAGGCGCAGTCCATGCTGGGCATGATCGAGGGTGGTGCGGTGATGGGCGTCTCGATGAACGACGCCAAGACCACGGCGCTCATCTCGCTGCGCGTGAAGGACGCCGCCGCATTCCGCACCACCATCGCCGACACGATGGCTCTGCTTGCCAAGACGGGTTGGGGCACCGTGACGCTGGAGAACGCCGGCGACACCATGACGCTCACCACCACGACCAACGCGCAGCGCGTGAAGGACGTCATGGATGTCTTCAACGCGGGCCCGGTGGCCGAGGAAGTGGCCGCCGCACAGGAGCAGGCGCTGGCGCAGGCCACGCAGCCCCAGACCATCGTGATGACCTTCAAGGGCAACGAAGTGCTGATGACCCAGTCGCAGGGCGGCAAGCCCATGGACATGTCCGCCAAGCCGGGTGCCACCGACATCCGCAACACGCTCGGCGCCAACGCATGGGGCACCGCGGACTGGTTCGCCACGCTGGAGCTGCGCGCGCTCATGGCAAACATCATGGCGCAGCCTGGTATCGAGGGCCTTGAAGCCTTCAAGGATTTGGCCAACGGCATGCCCGTGATGGTTCGCGCCTGGCAGGGCGTGCAAGGCAACACCACCCGCCTCACCCTGCAGGCCAACCTGAAGGAAGTGCAGACCTTCGTGGCCGACATGGAAGCGGCGGCGAAGAAGGCCGAGGCCAAGGCCGGCAAGGGCGGCAAGGACGAGGACGA
>Ga0209598_10001287_pt1 | contig 20508 bp, 21 predicted proteins | sample M_140807_EF_Meta_FD_187317 | JGI IMG/M metagenome (GOLD analysis project Ga0209598, IMG submission 187317) | Freshwater microbial communities from Lake Montjoie, Canada to study carbon cycling - M_140807_EF_MetaG (SPAdes) (version 2) | ecosystem: Environmental > Aquatic > Freshwater > Lake...
GCTGGTGCATCTCAGTTTGCTGCTGGGGGGCCCCGAGGCACTGCAGTTGTCGCTGCGCGCCGAGCCGGCCAAGGCTTTGCCTTTTCAGACCCGCATGGTGGAAGCCCAGGCCCCGACGCCTGTGGCGGTCAAGCCGCCTGTCGCCAAACCAGGGCGCTCGGCAACTGTGCCTTCGTCTTTACCTTCTCCTTCTCCTTCTCCTTCTCCTGAACCCACCACCGAACCCTTGGAGCCGCTGGTCACGCCGCCCACTGACACGGTCACCACCGCGCCAGCTGAAACCGCAGCCACACCAGCTTCAACCGACACGCCAACGCCAGCGCCAGCCGAAGTGGCGGCGCCGGCCGCTGAGCCATTGCAGCCGATCCCACCACCGCCCGTGCCTTTGGCCGTGGGGGCTTTGCCACCCTCTACTTTGCTCCAATACAGCCTGACGGGACAAGAGCGCGGACTCACTTATTACGCCAATGGTGAGCTGCGCTGGCAGCATAACCCGACCCACTACGAGGCCAGCCTGACTGTCAAAGCGTTTCTGCTGGGCTCGCGCGTCTTCAGCAGCGAAGGCGGTGTGGGTGCCAATGGCCTCATCCCCATGCGGTACGCAGACAAATGGCGAGGCGAAAGGGCGACCCACTTTGATGCAGAAAACAAACGCATCGTCTTCAGCAACAACAAACCCACTGCTGAGCTGCTGCCGGGCGCGCAAGACCAGGTCAGTTTGTTTGTGCAATTGGCCGCAGCCATGACAGGCGACCCCGAGCGGTACAAGCCGGGCACCAGCGTGAGCATCCAAACGGCCACCATCAACGAGGCCGTGCCTTGGACCTTGACGATGCAATCCGAAGAAACGCTTCAGATCAATGACAAACCTGTTCCCACCTCCAAATGGGTCTGCCTGCCAAGGGGCAAGTTCGACACCTCGGTAGAGTTGTGGCTGTCACGCAACCACGCTTGGATGCCGGTGCGCATCCGCATTACCCAAGTCAGCGGCAGCTTCATCGACATGAGCTTGGACAAGCTGCAACCCCTAGCGCCCTTGCCCGCCAAACGCACGCAGAACAATTAAAAACCCTGCTCTCTTGCAATTTTCTGGATCGGACGCAACTGAAAGCCCATAGTTGAGTGAGAATGACACCATGAACCTGCTTTACGAATCTGATTCTTTTACCGTGATGCACATGCTGGCCAATCCAGACAACGAGGCCGCAACGGTCAAAGGTCCTGTGCTGGAACGGCATGGTTTTGAAATCGTGGACAAACGCTCTGGCAAAGAGGTTTACCTCGATGGCTCATGGGCAGAGATGTTCCAACAACACATTCATGCCTGGCAGCTGCAAACACCCACCCAAGAAGAGGTAGAAGACACCTTGGAAAGCTACGCAGGTTTGGCGCAGCAACCGGTGCTGGTGCACTGAGCGTTTACGGCTTAGTGGCCGGGGCTTCAAACCATTTGTACATGGGCGCCACAAGCAACAAGACGGCCACCAAACGACAGACTTGAAACGCCGTCACCACCGGCACACCCAACTCCAATACTTTGGCGGTGATCGCCATCTCGGCAATGCCGCCCGGCGCAGTGCCCAAGATCAAGGTGGCGGGGTGCAGCCCGGTAGCCCAAGCCATGGCCCAGCCCATAGCGGCCGAAGCGATCATCATCACCAATGTGCCCAACATGACCGAGACCATCCACCGTGGCGCAGTGTGGATGAACTTTTTTTCGAAACGCACACCCAGACTGACACCGATCACCAACTGCGCCGCGTTAGACAACTCGGTGGGCACAGTCGACCAGTGCTGGCCTGACAGAGTCAATGCGATGGAAGCCAACATGGCGCCCATGAACCACGGGTTGGCTCGCTTGAATCGGGTCATGAGCCATGCCCCCGCTCCCGAAGCCAACGCCAAGTAAAGCAGACCGGGCCATTGCGCCACGCGAGGCCCAGGCAGGAGCATGGTATTCACATGCAAGTCCCAGTGCACCTGAAACCACGTCATGCCAAAGGGCAACAAGACAACCACCAGCAGCAAACGCAAACTGTGGGCTGCCGCCACCAAGTCGGTCCGCGCACCCGCTCGCTCCGCGAGCAGGGTCATTTCATTAGCGCCGCCAATGGCGCCCGAAAAATAACTCGTCGCCCGTGCTTCTTGTGCGGCATGGGCAGACTCCCCTTGGGTCAGCAAGCTGGCATGTTGCCGGTGCAGCCAAGCCCCAAAAAGAAAGCCCAAGGCCAAGGCCCAAACGATGCCCACCCCAATGGCCCACCACAAGCTCACCACCAAGGCACCCACCTGCGGTGTGAAGTACAAACCCAGCGTGGTGCCAATGATCCACTGCCCTGCGTTGCGCAAACTGTTCGCGCTGCGAGTGGGCAAGCCGGCCAAAGAGCCCGCCGCAGTCACCAGCAAGGGGCCGAGCATCCAGGGAATGGGCGTGTGCATCCACTGGCACAGAAGTGCCGCGCACAGGGCAAAAAACAAAGTGACTGCGATGTGCAGCAGCGTGCGCAAGCTCAGGCCAGACCTCTCAAGCGTGACGACGGATGCTGTCGGCCAGGGTCCCGACGATGTTTTCAATCTGGGACTTGTCGACGGTGAAGGCCGGACAAATGACCAAGTTATCGCCGGCGGCACGCACCAGCACGCCCTTGTGATAACAGTCCAGGAAAATATCAAAGGCGCGCTTGCCGGGCGCACCGGCCATGGGTGCCAGTTCCACTGCACCGGCCAAACCCAAAGTGCGAATGCCGATCACGTTGGGCAAGCCCTTGAACGCCGCATGCATGGCATCGCCCAGCACCGGCCCCATGGCAGCAGCCCGGGCAAAAAGGTCTTCTTCTTTGAACAGGGTCAAAGTGGCAATCGCCGCGGCGCAAGCCACGGGGTGGCCGGAATAGGTGTAGCCATGGAAAAACTCGATCACATGCTCGGGTGAGCCCGCATTCATCATGGCGTTGTAAATGTGGTCGCGGCAGATGACGCCGCCCAAAGGAATCACGCCGTTCGTCACCCCTTTGGCAAAATTCAGCATGTCGGGCACCACGCCGTAATAGTCGGCACCAAAGTTCGTGCCCATGCGGCCAAAGCCGGTGATCACTTCGTCAAAAATCAACAAAATGCCGTGCTTGTCACAAATCTCGCGCAAGCGCTTCAAATAACCCTTGGGCGGCAAGTACCATCCGGCCGAACCGGCGACAGGCTCGACCATGATCGCCGCCACGTTGCTGGGGTCGTGCAAGGCCAGAATGCGGGTCTCCAGCTCGACCAAAGGGTCTTCTTGCCAGACCGGCTCTTGGTTGTGGATGTAGGCGTTGTGCACCGGATCGTGAATGAAGCGCATGTGGTCCACGCGCGGCAGCAATTGCGCGCCGTACACCTTGCGGTTGGCGGGCAAACCGCCCACGCTCATGCCGCCAAAGTTCACGCCGTGGTAGCCTTTTTCACGGCCAATGAAAATGTTGCGATGCCCTTCGCCACGGGCGCGGTGGTAAGCCAGCGCCACCTTCAGCGCGGTGTCGGCGGCTTCCGAGCCGGAGCTGCAAAACAAAACTTTGTTCAAATCACCTGGTGCCAAGTCGGCGATCATGTGCGCTGCTTCAAAAGCTTTGTCGTTGCTGATTGAAAACGCGGTGGCGTAGTCCAATGTGTCCAACTGCTTTTTGATGGCTTCGTTGATGGGCTTGCGGTTGTGGCCGGCCGTGACACACCACAAGCTGGAAATGCCGTCCAGGATTTTTTCCCCGTCATGCGTGGTGAAGTGCAAGCCGTCTGCGGCCACCACCACGCGGGGATCGGTGCGAAATTGCCGATTCGGTGTGAAGGGCAACCATTGATGGTCCATGTTGAATTGGTGTGCGCTCATAGGTGCTTCTCCTGCCGAAGTTTCAAATTGCGTTTGCGGTACAACTTTCAGTGTAAGTCTTTGGCTGTCCTGGGGCAAATGCTGGCTGAAACATCAGGCCAAAACATTGACGCCCAAGCGGATTCCAAGCTTGAACGCAGGGTAGGCAGCGACCTCACCCCTTGCCCCAAAGTTTGAAGGGAACGTACGGAGCGGCGTTGGCGAAGTCCTTGTCCACGGACAACAGGGTGAGCTCATAGCGACCGCAAAGCTGTAGGAGTACTGCATCCATGGTGCCGACTTGCACCCCGTTTCTGCGACAGACGTTTCGGACTTCGGCAGCACCTATGTGATCCTGCCTGTCGGGCTGAATCAGTGGCAAAGTGCCGAAGCGTTGGATGATGGTCTCTTTCGCCTTGGGACCGCTGAAACCTTGCAAAAGCTCCTGCAAGACCAGGCCAGTCGTCACGACCGAGTCAGCGCCGTCCAGCGCCTCGCGCAGCGCGATAACTTCTCTGGACTCAACTGATCCGTCGCGCCTGAGCGCAAGAGACCAAACACTGGTGTCGACAAGCAAGGTCACGATCGTGAGCGCTCCGCCTTGTAGTCATAGCTTGCGTCCCAGTCAAGCTTGCCGAAAAGCTCTGAGACGCGCCTTTGCTCCCGGCGCGCAACGAACTCCTTGAGCGCGAGCGTTACGGCCGCCTTCTTCGTGGGCTCTCCACTGACGGCGAGTACCCGGTCAAGCAAGTCCGGATCTAGAGCAAGATTAGTGGCCATGTGTAGTACTCCTTGTGTAGAAGTCTACACAGAGATGCCAGAAAGTGCAAATTGATGCCGAACCACCGTCGGGGTCGCATGACTGACAGCACCTCCCCTACAATCCAAAAGAATTAACTTCATGCCGCCCAGCTGCGCATGCCCCTGCGACAATCTGTCCCCATGATCAACGCCTATATCCTGACGCTTTCTTGCCCGGACCGAACCGGCATCGTGCACGCTGTTTCCGGCTTTTTGCTGGAGCGGGGTGGCAACATCGAAGAAGCCGCGCAATACAACGACCATGACACCGGCCTGTTCTTCATGCGGGTGCAGTTTGCCTGTGACCAAGTAAGTCAGGACGACCTGCGCAGCCAGCTCACTGGTTTTTCCGAGTCCTTCCAAATTTCTTGGCGCTTGCATGCCACCACCCAACCCATGCGCACCGTGATCATGGTCAGCAAGGAAGGCCACTGCCTGAACGATTTGCTGTTTCGCTGGAAAAGCGGTTTGCTGCCGCTGGACATCCGTGCCATTGTGAGCAACCACCGTGATTTTTACCAACTCGCGGCCAGTTACAACGTGCCTTTTCACCACATTCCGGTGACCGCTGCGACCAAAGCGCAGGCCGAGGCCAAACAGTACGAGATCATCCAATCGGAAGGCGCAGAACTGGTCGTGCTGGCACGCTACATGCAAATTTTGAGTGATGATCTGTGCCGCAAACTGGCAGGTCGGGCCATCAACATCCACCACTCGTTTTTGCCCAGCTTCAAAGGGGCAAAACCTTATCACCAGGCGCATGACCGTGGCGTTAAATTGATCGGTGCTACCGCGCATTACGTGACAGCTGACCTGGACGAGGGACCCATCATTGAGCAAGATGTGGCCCGCGTGGACCACAGCAAAACAGTCGACGACTTGACCACCCAAGGCCGCGACACCGAAAGCCAGGTGCTGGCCCGCGCCGTCAAATGGCATGGCGAGCACCGGGTGCTGCTGAACGGTCACAAGACCGTTATTTTCAAATGACACGCTTGAGTCTCAATTTGACAAAGCCATCAGCTCATGGTGCCCCTGACAAAATGAACGACCTATGAACGCAGTGACCACTCCAGAATTGAACACACCCGCCACAAGTTCAGGCACAGACCGTGCGGGCTTGCAAAAAAAGGTGGTGCAGGCCCTGCGTCAGGTCTTGCCCGAGCACGCGATCTTGTTCACCCCCGAAGACACCACGCCTTATGAATGCGACGGCCTGACCGCCTACCGTGAACGTCCTTTGGTGGTGGCCTTGCCAGAAACCACCGCGCAGGTGCAATCTGTGCTGCAAGCTTGCAGTCGCTTGGCCGTGCCCGTGGTCGCACGGGGCGCTGGCACGGGCTTGTCTGGCGGCGCCATGCCCCACAAGATGGGCGTGACCTTGTCGATGGCCAAGTTCAACCATATTTTAAAAATGGACCCCCTCAGTCGCACGGCGGTGGTGCAATGCGGCGTGCGCAATCTGGCGATCTCAGAAGCGGCTGCCCAGCATGGCCTTTACTACGCGCCCGATCCCTCCAGCCAAATCGCTTGCACCATCGGCGGCAACGTGGCCGAAAATTCGGGCGGCGTGCACTGCCTGAAATACGGCCTGACCGGGCAAAACGTGCTCAAGGTCAAAGGCTTCACCATTGAGGGTGATGCCATCGAGTTTGGCAGCGAGGCGCTCGACGCCCCTGGCTACGACTTGCTGGCGGTGCTGGTGGGCAGCGAAGGCATGCTGGCGGTGACCACCGAAGTCACCGTCAAACTGGTGCCCAAACCGCAACTGGCGCGCTGCATCATGGCCAGCTTTGACGATGTGCGCAAAGCCGGTGAGGCCGTGGCCGCCGTGATCGCGGCAGGCATCATCCCGGCCGGCTTGGAAATGATGGATGGCCCCATGACCGCCGTGGTCGAAGACTTTGTGCACGCCGACTACGACTTGAGCGCCGCCGCCATTCTGTTGTGTGAGAGCGATGGCACACCCGAAGAAGTTGAAGAAGAGATTGGCCGCATGAGCAAGGTCTTGCGCAATTGCGGCGCAAGCGCCATCACGGTGAGCCGTGACGAAGCCCAGCGCCTCAAATTTTGGAGCGGTCGCAAAAACGCCTTTCCTGCGTCAGGCCGCATCAGCCCCGACTACATGTGCATGGACTCGACCATTCCGCGCAAGCGCTTGGCCGACATCTTGGAAGCCATTTCAGCGATGGAAGAGAAATACGCGCTGCGCTGCCTGAATGTGTTCCACGCCGGCGATGGCAACTTGCACCCGCTGATCTTGTTCGATTCGAATGATGCCGACCAATTGCGACGTTGCGAGTTGTTTGGTGCAGACATACTAGAAACCAGCGTCGCCATGGGCGGCACGGTGACGGGCGAACACGGCGTGGGCATTGAAAAAGTCAACAGCATGTGCGTGCAGTTCAGTCCGCAAGAAAACGAGCAAATGTTCGGCATCAAACGCGCTTTTGACCCCCTCGGTTTGCTCAACCCCGGCAAGGTGATCCCGACCTTGAACCGCTGTGCCGAGTACGGCAAGATGCTGGTGCGGGCCGGGGCGATCAAGCATCCGGAGTTGGAGCGGTTTTAAAGCACCTTTTGTAGACCTGCGCCGTGCAGGTCGTCAGACTTTGGGCTGGCAGGCCACCATGGCTCAGTACTGGTAACCCAAACGCAGACCCACGGCATCGCCACTGCCAGATCGCCTGTTGCCGAAATATCCATTGGTTTGCGCGGCGTGGGTCCATTGAATGATGCTGTGTATACCTTTGCCCCATTGGTGTCGCCAAGATATAAATTGCGATGTCGTTTTTACCAACCAATAATCATCGATGAATACGCCAAAGGCCGTGTCATTGACAGATGCGGTTTGATCGATTCTGGACAATCCCAAGGCCAGCATATCTGAAGCCTTCCAATCGTAAATAAGTTCCAAGTTTTGAAACCTGTGTTTTTGTTTCAAAACGGGCAAGTCATCGTAATAATCATTCGAAAAAAATTGTGCATTGCTGTATCTAAAACGGAAAGTCGGACCCAAGTAGGTGTCAAAGCCCAGGTAATAGTTATCGATTAAATTACGCCTAGCGCGATCGTTTGGTATCAGCCTCGGACTGTATATGCCGGCTTGTTCAGACCGCATCACGCCGAGTCGCAATTGTGTTCCAGTTTGCAAATTGAGTAAATTCATTGCTGCGCTGATTTTCCGATTGGATTCACGCTTAAAATTTTCTCTCAAAGCAAGGTAATTGAAACCAAATTCTTTGGTCTCATAGGAAAACAACATAGGGCGATATACACCCACGATGTTTTGCAATTGATAATCGCCAAACGTGATATTGCTATAAGCCTGAAGCCCTGGTGCCGCATTGTTAATTCTCATGGGTATATTACTTCTGCAAAAAGCATCAGGCTCAGCAATCCAAGGTGAATCGACATCGTAAGTTCTGCACCAATTGGTATTGAAATTGACGACGCCAGCACGCAGCCCCATATAAGGCGAGGGTGCCCAATCGATATTGGCCACGTCCACATGGGCACCCAGCAACTGGTCGGCCCGCATTTTGAAATTGGCCTCAAAATTAGTGTTCAACCTGACAGTGCTGGAGAAACGCATCCAAGGCGCGACTGATCGGTAATTCCATTTCGTGTCAGAGTCCGGCAAATGCAAACTATCGTAATCCGCTAAGGAATTGCCTTCTCTGAAATCAGTTCCGACTGGCGGCAGACCCGGTTTCCTCGGCGTGATGGCCCAGGCATCAACCCCTCCCTCGAAGGTCGAATTGATTTTGAGGCCTTCGGCTTGGGCTATCGACACGCCAGCGAGCAAAAGCCAGGCCCCACCGGTCAGCAAGGTCTGGCATCTGTTGGCGAGCGAAGACCTTAGAAACACGGCGCCAACTTCTCTGTCACTTGCGCTTGGGTCAAATACCCCACCGCCGGATGATTGCGGGCGATGCAGGCCTTCATCTCCTCTTCATCCGTGACGCGGTAGAGATGACTTTTGGCAATTGCGCTTTTGCGGGCCAAAGCAGAAAGTACATCCGCACTCAGCCCCAAGGCGCGCAAGGTTTTGCCTGTCACCGGATCGTTCACCGGCATGAAGCAAGCCGACAAAGGCACGCCGCTGAGGCGGACACTCACGCCGGAGTAAACATCGATCAAGTCACGCACCGAGATACGAATCACATCGTCGGCCACACCTTGTTCCGCCAAGGTAAACAAGTCGCCAGGGTCAGGGCGACTGTCGGTCGCCACGTCCACCACCGGTGTGCGCGAACAATGCCATACGGCATCGGCCCAAACGGGCAAGCCCAGCGCCATCAGTCCTGCCAGGATCACGCAATTCAAGCACCCAAGATTCACGGCGTCCCCAATCGATCGGTATTGACCAAGCCCATGGGTACACATTCTGCACATTGCTCAATGGGGAGCACTTGGCGCACAAACTTGGGCTTCTCACGCGTGAAGTCTGCAAAAGTTTTGTCTGGGTGGTGTGAAAGCCACAATGAAATAAACCCGGCCACCACAGGCGCCGAATAACTGGTCCCTACACCCCTGAACCTTGTTGTCGCCCGCTCGTTGCCCACAAAGTCCAGCTCGTAGGTGGCGACTTTGAGTTTATTCACCGCCCAGTCCGCGTTCACAGGCAGCGACGCGCCGCCGCCTGGGGCGTAGACAAAGGTGCGCGGATCCAGCGCTGAGTAGACCTCGATGCGGTTTTCGGCATTCAGTGCGCCGACCGAGATCACGCCCGTGCAATTGGCCGGTTCGTGCAGCGGCTTGTGAAAGTTATTGCCTGCCGCTGCGACGATGAATTTGTGGTCCTGAACCAGCCGGTCAATCAAGGCCTGTAAGTCAGCACCACACACGGCACTGCCACCGGCCATGCTGAGATTGATAATTTTGGCGGGATTCGGGTTGACGGGCAGGCCCGCAACCGGCAGACCCGCGGCCCAAGAGATGGCGTCTACCAAGTCTTTGCGGGACATGGCACAGGCGCCAAACACCCGAATCGGCAAAATTTTGGCTTCGGGGTTGACGCCAAAGACACCGTCCACGCCATTGCCCGCCACCAAACTGGCCACCTCGGTGCCATGGGTTCGGAAGGAGTTGGCCATCAGCCGCGATCCACATTTGGCGCCGCGTTCGTCGGGTGTGAAATCGGTTGACCGCTTGTTGCGCAAATTTTGTGCGGGAGACACCATGTCATAGCCCGGCAGCAATTGCCCCGCCAAACTCGGGTGCCCGGCGATCACTCCGCTGTCGATGACGGCCACAACAATCCGGCTGGGGCCCGGCTTTTCTTTGACCGTGTTGATGGCTGAAGGTGCAGGCAATTGACCTTCCAAAGTCCCCAAATGCCAAGGGATGTCTTGCGCCAAGACCTGCCCACCGCACAGCAAGACGCCGCACAGCGTCAGCGCTTGCGCTTGCGCAAGGCAATGTTGCGCCACAGGAGGGAGGATGCAAGTAGTCATTTGTGAATTTATTTTAATAACATATAACTTAAAAATAAACTATTTTTTGAATTTGAGAAAAACTCAGCAAGGAGAGCATCCTACAAACACACGGACGAACATCAAGCAAGCAACAGGCAAAAGCATTTCGGCCCAAATCCATTTTGGTTGTGCGCACAACCAAATTAACGGACAATGCACCAACTCCACTCCACCTATTGGCATGACGCAAAGCAAAAAATCCAGTGCTGCACCGCTGGAGAGAACCCTCACTTACCGACTGCATCGCTTGCACAAATTAACCGATGCGCAGAGCCAGCAGGCCTATCCCGCGCAGACGGGCCTGTCGCTCAGCGACGGTCGGTGTCTGGCCAGCATCGGTCATTTCGAGCCGCTGTCGGTGAAAGATTTGGCACAGCGTGCCAACCTGAACAAAAGCCAGGCCAGTCGCGCCGCGCAATCCCTTGTTGCGCAAGGCTTGGTGCTGAAAGATGACCACCCTGGCGATGGACGCGGTGTGGTGCTCAGTCTGACGGCGCAGGGCCGCGAGACTTTCACACACACCATGGCCTTGATCGAGCAGCGCAATGTGGCCATTTTTGGCTGCCTCACGACACACGAACAGGCCCACCTGAGCGAACTGTTTGACCGACTCATTGCGCACGCCCGCTAAACCCCCAGACAACCCCAAATTCCCATGCACCAACCCAGCACCCAAGCACGCCCCTCCCTCTACTACCCTTACCAGGTTTTTAAGCCTTGGCTGGCTTCGGCACACCCAGCGCAGGAGCGCAAGCAGGTGGTGATCGTCGGTGCCGGCCCGGCCGGCATGGTCACGGCGCTGGAGTTGGCGCGCCACGGCGTGGCCAGTGTGGTGCTGAGCGCCGAGTTGCAGTTGTCGCAAGGCAGTCGGGCCATTTGCTTCACCCGCCGTTCCATGGAAATCTTGCAGCAAGTGGGGGTGGCCGAGCGCATGACCGAAGGCGGTCTGCCCTGGCGGTTTGGCAATTCCTACTACCGTGGCCAGCGCGTGTTCCGCATGGAGGCGCCGCACGATGAGGACGATCGGTTTTTCCCGATCCTCAATGTGCAGCAGCAGTTCATGGAAGAGTACCTGCATGACGCCTGCGTGGCCAACCCGCTGATCGACTTTCGATGGGGCAACAAAGTCAACACTGTGATGCAAAAAGTTGGCTATGCCGAGGTGGAAGTTGACACCCCCGAAGGCACCTACACGCTGAAGACTGATTGGTTGATCGCGGCTGACGGGGGCCGCTCGGGCATCCGCACGGCCATGAATTTGCCCATGGAAGGGGCATCCTACGAAGGCTTTTTTGTCATTGCCGATATACGCATCGATTTGCCCTTTCCAACCGAGCGCCGCGCCTATTTTGACCCCGAATGGAATCCCGGCAACACCATCTTGATGCACCGCGAACCTCAGGGCATATGGCGCGTGGACTACCAGTTGCCCCCGGGCGAAACGCCCGAAGAAGCCCTGCGCCCCGAGTCGCTCACAGCCCGCATCAACGCACAGTTGGCCATGATCGGCCATGCGGGCCTGGCGTGGGAGATGGACTGGTCTTCGGTCTACTCGGCCCGCACATTGACGCTGTCCGACTTTGTGCACGGCAGTGTCATCTTCACCGGCGACGCGGCGCACCTCTTGCCCATCTTTGGCGTGCGGGGGGCCAACACGGCTTTCCAGGATGCGCAGTCGCTGGGTTGGCACCTGGCCTATGTGGTCAAAGGCCTGGCAGGCCAGGCACTGCTGCACAACCACAGCACCGAACGCGTGGGTGCGGCCCGCGAGATCATCGAAGAAGCCGGCAAGAGTACCCGCTTTATGGCGCCGCCCAGCCCGGGCTTTCGACTGTTGCGTGATGCTGTTTTGTCGCTCTCACTGACCCAAGATTTCGTGCGCCCTCTGTACCACTGGCGCACCTCACGGCCGCATGAATACACCCACTCGGTGCTCAACTGCACGGACGACGACAATGCTTTGTTCCAGGCCGGCCCTGCCCACGGCGCGCCACCGCAGAACGTGCGACTGGGCGTGAACGGTGGCGAGGGAGACTTCTTGCTCGACCACTTGGGCGGCGGCTTTGACTTGCTGTATTTCACCGATGCGCCCGCTTTGCCCGATGCACTGCACAACGCCATCCAAACAGCCCAAGAAAAAGGCATCCCGCTCAAGGTGATCGCCGTTGGCGCAGCCTGTGCTGTGGCGGGTGCCCACACAACACTGCCCGATACCGACGGGCACCTGCGCCAGCGTTATGGTGTGCCCGCAAATGGCGCGGCTTATCTGCTGCGACCCGACCAACACATCTGCGCCCGCTGGCTCACGCTGGACGCCACACGACTGCTCGCCGCCCTGCACACGGCCTTGCCGCAATAAGGAAAATGCCATGAAATCCCCCACGCTCAGCTTGACCGGTCTGGAAACCGTTTACGATGCATTGGCCATCGCGATCGACCAAGTGGACGCGAGCCACCGTGAATTGTTTCTGGTGAAACTCGCTTTGCTCAATGCACACGCTTTGGCCGATGACCAGGTGTTCCAAACGCACCTGGATGCCGCACGGCAAGACCTTTCATGACCCCTCAGAACACAACAACACCATGACCCTGCTGAATGAAACCCACAACCCCGCGCTGCGCAGCTGGGTGCGCTCTGCCCACACGGACGGAACTGACTTTCCGATCCAGAACCTGCCCTTTGCGGTGTTTCGACGCCAAGGCGCCCCAGACTCTTTCCGGGGCGGCGTGGCGATTGGCGATCAGATTCTGGACTTGGCTGCGGTGGCCGCCAGCGGTGTGATCACCGGCGACGCCAGCACGGTGGTCCAAGCAGGCACACAAGACAAGCTCAATGCTCTGATGGCCATGGGCCCTTCTGCTTGGAGCGCCTTGCGTCTGGCCTTGTCCCGCGCATTGCGCGAAGGTGCACCCGAGCAAGCCGCCCTGCAAGCTTGCCTGGTCCCACAAGCCGAGGCCGAATACGACGTGCCCGCCCGCATTGGTGACTACACCGACTTCTTCACATCCATTTACCACGCCACCAACACCGGCAAGCAGTTCCGCCCCGACAACCCCCTGCTGCCCAATTACAAATGGGTGCCGATTGGTTACCACGGCCGCGCCTCCAGCATTGGCGTGTCGGGTCAGCAGTTTCGCCGTCCCGTCGGCCAGACCATGCCCCCAGGAACAACAGCACCTACACTGACCACGTGCAAGCGCCTGGACATGGAGCTGGAGCTGGGCATCTTTGTAGGCACCGGCAACGACCTGGGCGAAGCGGTGGACATCACCCAAGCCGAAGAACACGTGTTTGGCATTTGCCTCCTCAACGACTGGTCGGCCCGCGACATCCAGGGTTGGGAATACCAACCCCTGGGGCCCTTTCTGGCCAAAAACTTCGCCACCACCATCTCGCCCTGGATCGTGACGCTGGAGGCTTTGGCCCCCTACCGGGTCGCCTTCTCGCGCCCAGCCGAAGACCCGCAACCTTTGCCCTATCTGGACTCAGCGGCCAACCGGCAGGGCGGCGCCTTTGACATCCAGTTGCAAGTGGGCATTCAAACACCCGCCATGCGAACCGCAGGCCTGGCTGACGCCAGCATCTGCCGCACCAGTTACCGCCACGCCTACTGGACCGTGGCGCAAATGCTCACCCACCACACGGTCACGGGTTGCAATTTGCAGCCCGGCGATTTGTTGGGCAGTGGCACTTTGTCAGGGCCGACGCTGGACCAGGCTGGCGCCTTGATTGAGCTGACCACTGGCGGCAAGAACCCGATTACCTTGCCCAATGGCGAGCAGCGCACTTGGCTGGAAGACGGCGACAGCGTGGTGCTGCGCGGTTGGTGCGAACAAGCCGGTGCGGCACGCATTGGCTTTGGCGAGTGCGTGGGTACGGTGCTGCCTGCCCGTGAAATCAAGGCCTAAGGCCAATCCAAGGCCTAACGCCAATCGGTATGCACTTTGAGCCCCTGATCGAGCTGACCCGCAATGGGGTGCAGGAATGTCTGCATTGGGGCGCCATGGCACTGACCGACACCGAAGGCCGTGTGTTGGCCCATGTCGGCAATCCGCACTGGCTGTGCTTTACCCGTTCAACCCTCAAGCCCTTGCAAGCCTTGCCGCTTGTACACGCTGAGGGCGGGGCACATTTTGGCTTCAACTCGCAAGAACTGGCCATGCTGTGTGCCAGCCACAATGGCGAGGACATGCACGTGGCGCAAGTGAGTTCGATATTGCGCAAGACTGGACTCAGACCGGCGCAAATGCAGTGTGGTTGCCATGTGCCTTACCGTTTCACTTTTTTCGACCAGCCCATGCCCGAAGGATTTGTCTACGACGAGCGGCACCACAATTGCAGCGGCAAGCACAGCGGTTTTATGGCGTATTGCGTTCAGCATGGCTTGCCCATCGACACCTACACCGAGCTTGACCATCCCTTGCAACGGGCGGTGCGCTCAGCGGTAGCTGATGTGGCAGGCTTAAGCAGCGACCATTTGACGCTGGGCATCGATGGCTGCTCTGCACCCAACTACGCCATGCCCCTGTCCAGGCTGGCGCGTTGCTATGCCCGTTTGGCCCGGCCCGAGTCTGCTGGCCCCTATGGTGAAAGCCTGCAAACCCTTTCCAATGCCATGACCGATCACCCCGAATTGGTCTCGGGCACCGGTCGCAATGACGCAGACTTCATGCGCGCGGGCCAAGGCGACTGGGTGAGCAAGGTGGGCGCCGATGGCGTTCAGGTGGTGGGCAGTCGCTCCCGAGGCCAAGCCTTGGCGATCAAGATCATGGACGGCAACAAAGCAGCACTCTTTGCCGCGACCGTGGAGGCACTGGCGCAATTGGGTTGGCTCAACGATGCGCAAAGGGCCGAACTCTCACCCTGGCGTGCACAGGTTCTGAGCAATGTGGCAGGCTTAACCGTAGGCGAACGGCGTCCCGTCTTTCGGGTAACTCGTGGCAATTCAGGCGCTCACTGAGCAGCCATCGGGTCAGGCTTTGGGGCCGAGTTAGCGCTGACCAAAAATGGCGGTCCCGATGCGCACCATGGTGCTGCCCTCGCTGACGGCCATAGCCAGATCCGAGCTCATGCCCATGGACAAGGTGTCCAGCTGAAGACCTGCTGACTTCAAGCGCAGCCACAAAGCATGCGCCTGTGCATGGACCGCACGGGTAGTTTGCTCGTCACCGGGCTCAGGAATGGTCATGATGCCGCGCAATTGCAAGTGCGGCAAAACTGCAACGGCCTCAGCCAGCGCCAGCGCTTGATCGGGCGCCACGCCAGACTTGTTTTCGCCGCCATCCAAATTGACTTGAATGCACACCTGCAAGGGTGGCAATGAGGGCGGGCGCTGGGCCGACAAACGTTCGGCCGTCTTGAGTCGGTCAATCGAATGCACCCAATCAAAATGCGCAGCAACCAAACGTGTTTTATTGCTCTGGACCGGTCCGATGCAATGCCACTCCAGGGCAAGATCCTGCAAAGCTTGGATTTTGTCCACGCCTTCCTGGATGTAGTTCTCACCAAAAGCGCGTTGCCCGGCCGCATGGGCCAGGCGCACCTCTGGCGCGCCAAATGTTTTGGACACGGCGAGTAAACGCACACTGGCAGACTCGCGTCCTGCGGCCTGGCAAGCGGACGCAATGCGCGTTTCTACGCGTTGAAGATTCTGGGCAATGGTGGACATAATCGTGTCAAGGGTACCAAATCCGCAGAGTACCTCTGACCATCAGGGAGGGTCTATGCAAATTGAGCAATGGCTGCGCAAGGCTTTGGACTTGGGTGCATCAGACCTGCATCTGTTCGCCGGAATGGCGCCGATGGTTCGGGTCCATGGCGAATTACGCACTTTGGACACGCAAGCGCCCGTTTGGACGGATACGCAAATCAGGCAAGTACTAGGGCAAATCATGCCGCCCGCGCGTTGGGCGGTGTTTGCCGACACCTTGGAAGAGGACTTTGCCATCGAATGGGCTGATGGCGGTCGCTTCAGGGTGAACGCTTTTCATCACCAACGTGGGATGGGCTTGGTCATGCGGGCCATTGCGCATCAGGTACCGCGGCTGGGTGACCTGCATGCGCCCGCGCTTTTGAGTTCATTGGCCCTCAAGTCCAGCGGCTTGATTTTGGTCACAGGGCCTACGGGGTGTGGCAAATCTACCCTGTTGGCAGCGCTGTTAGACCATGCCAATCGCAGCTTGAAGGGGCATTTGCTGACCATCGAGGACCCGATTGAATTTGTGCACACCCCGCTGCAATGCGCCGTCAACCAGCGCGAGGTGGGTCTGCATACCCACAGTTTTGAAGCCGCGCTGCGCTCGGCTTTGCGCGAAGACCCTGATGTGATCCTGATCGGTGAGCTGCGGGACTTGGCAAGCATCCGCCTGGCCTTGACGGCCGCAGAAACCGGGCATTTGGTTCTGGCCTCATTGCACACGGCCAGCGCCCCCAAGGCCGTGGACCGGATCGTGGACGTCTTTCCTGCCGAAGAAAAAGACATGGTACGAACCATGCTCTCGGAGTCCTTGTTGGCGGTGGTGGCGCAAACCTTGTGCGCACGTGAAGATGGGCAAGGGCGCATCGCCGCACATGAGGTCATGGTGGCCACACCCGCAGTACGCAATTTGATTCGCGAGGGCAAGGTCGCGCAACTGTATTCAGTGCTGCAAACCGGTGGCCAAGCGGGCATGCAAACCCTGGACCAAAGTCTGCAGGCTTTGGCCAAAAAATCACTGATTTCGATGGCCACAGCCCGTGCACTGGCCCGTTTCCCTGAAAATTTCCCAACATGATCAGCGCAATACGGCTTCGCACTGCCTCGCCACCTGCTAAATTACACGTTTTATTCTTTGAGGCGAGAAACACCATGAGCAGCTTGAACCCTAAATCCTACGAAACCTCCCCCGCCCGCCGTGTGGCCTTTTTGGGCTTGGGGGTGATGGGCTATCCGATGGCCGGCCACTTGGCACTGGCCGGTCACCATGTCACGGTCTACAACCGCACGCCCGCCAAAGCCCAAGCCTGGTGCGCGGAGTTTGCTGGCTCTGAGGGCGTAGCGCATGCGGCGACACCCCGTGAAGCGGCTGCCAACGCAGAGATCGTTTTTTGCTGCGTGGGCAATGACGACGATTTGCGCGGTGTGGTGCTGGGCGCAGACGGTGCTTTTGCGGGCATGCAAAAAGGCGCCACCTTTGTCGACCACACCACTGCATCCGCCAGCATCGCTCGCGAGTTGAGTGCGGCAGCCCACGCATTGGGTTTGGCATTTATCGATGCCCCCGTTTCTGGTGGACAGGCGGGCGCACAAAACGGCATGCTGACGGTGATGTGCGGTGGCAACGCGACTGACTTTGATGCGGTCAAACCAGCTGGCATGGCATTCTCGCGCGCCTTTACTTTGCTGGGCGAGTCGGGCGCAGGGCAATTGGCCAAAATGGTCAACCAGATTTGCATTGCCGGCTTGGTGCAAGGCCTGTCCGAAGCGATTGCCTTCGGTCAACACGCCGGTCTGGACATGAATGCAGTGTTGGACGTCATCAGCAAAGGCGCCGCACAAAGCTGGCAAATGGAAAACCGCGGTAAAACCATGGTCGCCGACCAATTTGAGTTTGGCTTTGCCGTCGACTGGATGCGCAAAGACTTGGGACTTGTGCTGGACGAAGCGAAACGCAACGGTGCGCGTTTGCCTGTGACGGCCTTGGTGGATCAGTTTTATGCCGATGTTCAACTGATGGGCGGACGCCGCTTCGACACCTCCAGCCTGATCAAGCGTTTGCGCTGACCAGCCAAGAGGGACTCGGCCCGACTTATTTGGCCGAGGTTTGCGAGCTCAGGCGCTTGAGCTCTTCTTCAGAGATGATGTCCAGCACACGAACCACCTTGGTGACGCCGCCAATGCTGCGCGCTATGTCGGTCGCACGCTGGGCTTCACGGCTGGTCACACGGCCCATCAAATACACCACACCATATTCAGTCACGACTTTGAACGCATTGGACTGCAGGTCTTTGGCGTCCACAAACAAGGCTTTGATCTGACCTGAAATGATGATGTCTTTTGACCGCTGCGTCAGGGAGCTGGCAGGTTGAACTGTCAACTCATTGGCCACGGCTTTGACATTTTCTTGGCTCTGAGCAATCTTGTTGGCCTTGTCTTTGTCGGCTGCGGTACTGACCTCGCCGGTCAACAGCACCTGGCGGTTGTAGCTGGTCACATTGATGTGTGCGTTGTCGCCCAAGTTTTGTCGCATGCCATGCGCTGTGCGCAGCTCAATACCTTCATCTTCGAGTTGCATGCCCGAGGTGCGTCGATCGACCACCACCATGCCGGTCATCACCGCCCCGCCCACCACCAGCGGCGCGCAAGCAGACAAAGTCGTCATCACAGCCGCAGCGGCCAAGCTTGACAACACAATTTTTTGAAATGATTTGTTCATTCACTTAACTCCTGTTCGCCCAATAGCTGGGCATCCACACCATCGCACAAGCAGTGCAACACCAATTGTTGAACCTCGCGAATGCGCGCCACCCGGTCATGGGGCACGCAGACGTGCACATCTGTTTCACGCAGCAGTTTAGCCAATGCACCACCGCCTTTGCCGGTCAAAGCGATGACCGTCATGTCGCGTTCATGTGCCGCGTGCACGGCCTGCTGCAACACGGGCTCTTCGCCTGCGGTGGTCAACACCATCAGCACGTCGCCGGTATGGCCCAAAGCGCGCACTTGTCGCGCCAAAGCCTGGTCCTCGGGCGCAAGCGCCAAGACTGCAACATCGCCGCTCAGCGCCAAGGCGGCCAGTTCAGGTCGCTCGCGCTCAAATCCACCGACAAACAAGCTGGCGAAATACTGGGCCGAAGGCGCGGTACCGCCCCAACCGGCAACCAACACGGTTCCACCACTGGTGACGCAGGCGAGCAAGGCTTGCACGCCCGACTCCACCGGTTTGGCCAAGGGTTCTGCCGCCTGGTACTGCAAGTCGGCACTGTCAATGAAATGTTGCTGGATGCGAAGGTCTAACATGAGCGTGGATGATACCCCCTCGATGCGACTTTGCCAGAGCAGGATTTCAGACACCACCGCCGTCAAATGCCGCTTGCAACCACTGTAGGCCCTCGGCTTCGACCACCACCACGTCAAACCGAGCGGGCGGCAGTTGCCGCCAACGACTCAAATAATGGCGCGCCGCAAACACGATGCGCCCTTGCTTAACCGCCCCCACACTGGCGGCAGCGCCACCAAAGCCGCGCGTCGCCCGCTGGCGCACCTCGACAAAGACCACGGTTGTATCGGGCAATTGCATGATCAAATCAATTTCGCCACCCCCTCGCCCAGGGGTCCGATAATTGCGCAGTAACAAACGCAAGCCTTTGTCTTGTAAATAGGCCAATGCAGCCTCTTCGGCGGCATCGCCCCGTGACTTGGTGGTTTGTTTTTTATTGAGGAATTCCATTGACTTTGCCTCCCTTAAGTGATGAACCCGTGGACCACGCCACCCCGACTTCAACTCTGAGTTCGAATGCCTGGGCGCGGGCTTTGACGGCAGCGCATGACACCAGCGCCCATCAAAACCATCCAACACACACACTGTATGTCGTTGCCACCCCGATTGGCAACCTCGCTGACATCACTTTGCGTGCATTGCATTTGCTCCAGCTGTGCGAAGTGATCGCCTGTGAAGACACACGCCACACGCAGCAGCTGCTGCGCGCCTATGGCATTGACAAAAGCGGTGCACAGCTGATTGCGCTGCACCAACACAATGAACACGAAGCCGCGCAAACCGTGATTTCGCGCTTGGCACAAGGTCAGCGTGTCGCTTATGTGAGCGATGCGGGCACACCGGCCATCAGTGACCCAGGAGCCCGCTTGGTCGACGTCACGCGCAACGCGGGTTTTCGCGTCTTGCCTTTGCCGGGCGCCAGCAGCGTCACCACGGTGTTGAGTGCTGCAGGCATGACCGGGCAAGACGGGTTTGTGTTTGCCGGCTTCTTGCCCAGCAAAGCCACCGAAAGACAACACGCGGTTCAAAAATTGGCCAGTGAAACCCGCGCCCTTGTGTTGCTTGAAGCGCCACACCGCATAGAAGCTTTGTCCCAAGCCCTCAGCGTGCTGGGCACACGGCGGGTCACCGTTGGGCGCGAGTTGACCAAGCAATTCGAAAACATCGACACCCTCGCCGCATCTGAACTGCCAGCGTGGTTGGCTGCCAAACCCGAGCGACAGCGCGGTGAGTTTGTGTTGGTGATCCATGATGCACCCGCAGCCCATGTGCAAGGCGATGGCCTGCGGGTCCTGCAATTGCTGCTGCCGGAGTTGCCCCTCAAAACGGCCGTCAAGCTGGCCGCCGAAATCAGTGGCGAATCGAAAAATGTTTTATACGATCAGGCCTTGGTGCTGAAAAATGCTGCGG
>Ga0209598_10001289_pt1 | contig 20481 bp, 17 predicted proteins | sample M_140807_EF_Meta_FD_187317 | JGI IMG/M metagenome (GOLD analysis project Ga0209598, IMG submission 187317) | Freshwater microbial communities from Lake Montjoie, Canada to study carbon cycling - M_140807_EF_MetaG (SPAdes) (version 2) | ecosystem: Environmental > Aquatic > Freshwater > Lake...
AGCGGCCAGGACGGCCGTCGGGTGGGGAGGTTCATGTTGCTATGATAGGCCGGCTCTGGGCCCTGGACTCAATCCTGAATATGCCGTCTCAACCCCACCAGCCGCCGTCCGGCGCCGGGCCGCTCACCCACTTCGATTCAGCCGGGCGAGCTCACATGGTCGATATCGCGGACAAAGCGATCACCCATCGGGTGGCCATCGCCCAGGGCCGAATCCTGATGCAGTCGGCCACGCTGGAGCGGGTCCGCTCAGGCTCAGCCAAGAAGGGCGATGTGCTGGGTATCGCCCGTATCGCAGCCATTCAGGGCGCCAAGCGCACCGCCGACCTGATCCCCTTGTGCCACCCGATTGCGCTCACCCGCGTGGCAGTGGAGCTTGATCTCGATGACGAGGCCTGCGCTGTGATCTGCACCGCCACGGTTGAATGCGAGGGCCGCACGGGTGTGGAGATGGAAGCACTCACCGCCGTGCAGGTGGGCTTGCTGACGGTGTACGACATGCTCAAGGCCACCGATCGCGGCATGACCATCACCGATGTGAAGCTGCTGGAAAAGCATGGCGGCAAGAGCGGCAGCTGGGTGGCGTGAAAGCGGCTTAGCCCAGCTTTGCCTGGGTTTCCCGGAGATTATTTGCACCGGCAGAAGGCTTGCCTGCAGTACCGGTTTTCTGCAAGACCGGAGTCCACCCTGCCCAGACCCCGAAAGACTTGGCGCCAGAAGATGGAGACCAAGCCAGCGCACCACGTCATCCTCGACAAAAGCTTTGCCGGCATTCCCCCGGGGCTCGAAGCTGCACATTTCCTCGCCGCTGGAGATTGCGGCTGAGCTCCAGACCCTGGAGCCTGGCACCACCCTCTCCATCCAGGCCTTCAGTCCACCTGGCCGCCCAGGCTCCGGAGCACCCCTTCCCACAGCGCAGACCGGTACTGGTAAGGGCGCGGGTCCTGCCGGCCGCTGGGGGCTGTGTGCGCCGCTGTCTGAACCATGACGATCTTGCTGGCTGGTTGCACATACACCGTCTGGCCATGGATGCCTTGCAGCGCAAAGGTGCGTGTCCGGTAGGGCAGCAGCCAGGTCTGGTAGCCGTAGCCCATGAACGACGTCGCGACCCTGGGCCTGAAGGCCGGCGGCTGGCGTTGCGGGTCGGTCGCGTCCAGCAGGAACTCGCTCGGAATGATCGCGTGGCCGTCGCGCATGCCATCGTTGGCCAGCAGCATGCCGAAACGGCCATAGTCCCGCAGCGAGGCATTGAAGCTGCCGGCTACGCCTTCTGCACCGTCGGTGCTGCTGATCAGCCAGTGTGCGGCGTTTTCTGCCCCCATGGGTTGCCACAGCCAGTCCTGGGTCAGCTGGGCCACCGACTGCCCGGTGGCCCGCCGCAGCACGCGCCCGAGGATGTCGGTTTCGACCGAGGCGTAATGGAAGCGCATACCTTGCTCCACTTCACGCGAGGTGCGTGCATTGAGGAACTCCTCGATCTTGCCGGGCTGGTTGGCATTGCGCGGGTGGTAGAGCACCTGCCCCCAGACCCAGTTGTCGTCGTCCGGCGTCCAGGTGTAGAGCTCCTTGTAGGGCACGCCCGATGCCATGCGCAGAAGGTTGCGGATCGTCGTTTGTCCGTAGGCTGAGGGCGCGATTTCCGGCCAGTAATCGGCCGCGCGGTCGTCCAGAGAACGGATCAGGCCCTTGTCGTGGGCAATGCCCACCAGCATGGCGGTGAAGGTCTTGGCCATGGAAAACGAACGCATCGGCATGCCGGGCTGGCGGTCGTACTGGTAGCGTTCGGCCACCACCTGCCCGTTGTGCAGGATAAGCAGGCCGGTGGTCTGGGTGGCGTCCATGTAGTCGTCCACCGTCTGGTTCAGCAAGCCCCAGCGCCAGCGGATGGGCGGCGGTGAGGCATGGTCGGTCAGGGGCCAGGGCTTGGCCGATGGCTGCACGGGCAATCGGGGCTGGCTGGTGGCGCCGCCAGACCAGGCGCCGACGCGGCATGAGGCTTGCACCAAGGCCTGGATACATGACGGATAGCCTTGTGCCTGACCCAGGCTTTGGGCGTTCGGTCCGCCCGGGCGCATTTGGCGAAGCGTTTCTTGGGCTTGGGACCCCGTCCAGGGGAGCGAGGCCAGCACGATAGCCCCGGCGATCCGAGGCAGGGCGCCGGCAAAGGTCGTGACTGAAAACGTCCCCATGGTGTTTACCTTCTGTTGCAGTCGCCACTTTAAACGCAAGGTGTTGGCGTCGTGACCCTGGGGGCCACCGATCGGGGCATGACCATCACCGATGTGAAGCTGCTGGAAAAGCATGGCGGCAGCTGGGTGGCCGGTTAACGAGCACTGCGTTCTGCGTCTCCAGGTCAGCTGGCCGAATCCTCAAGCTTCGTCAGCAAGCAAAACGCCGATCGCTGTGCGATCGCAAGACCCAGTCGCTGATTCGCTGAGATTTGCGAATGCACCCCATGCTGGTCGCAGGGGAAACGCGGGTGGATGCCGTGTTTTCGGGTGTGAGCTAGGTCACGTCGGCGGGCTTTTCAATATGGCCCCTTCAGCGAAACACCTTTGCACGTAGATTCAGCAACCATGCGGTTCTATACGGATTGGCACGCAATGTGCTCTAGCTCAAGCGTGAGCCGTGTAGCCGATTAAGAACTTTTTGCGCGACTCCCATTCAACCCACTTAGGAGAGTCAGAATGAAGCTCAACGCATTGACCATCGCTCTATCGCTAGGCCTGATGGCGGGAGCGGCGCATGCGGCGCCTAGCAATTACGAGATCATTCAGACGCAGACATTCAGTGATTCCTTGAGCAGCTTTGATCCTGCGGGGGGTACATACAGCCCCACTACACCTCGGATCGCGACGGTCAATCCATTTAGCAGTTACAGCACCGGATCAGGCACACTGAACTCAGTGACTATCCGCTGGAACACCAGGTTTTCATTCTCCGGCACCACAGGCTCAAGCGGTGGAAATGTCTCAGCGAGTGGCGGAGGCGGGGTCTATGTCAATTCGTCCAACTACAACGGTATGGGCGGCGGAAATGGCAATAGCGCGGCGCCTGACAGCCCTCTTGTTCTCACGGCATCTTGGGCTGGTAGCAGTCCGGCGGACTACAGCTTCGCAATGCCTTACCCCTCATGTTGCTATGACCCCGCGATAGCCGCGGTATTCTCCGGGTCGAGTCCATTCACGGTTGCTTTTGGCTCAGGTTCCAATGGAGCTGGTTCTTGGGGAAGCTTTACGTACTCGGGTATTGCATCGGGGCTCGTTACCGCGGATGCTGATGTGACCGTTAAGTACAGTTACTTCGGTGAACAAGTCCCTGTCGCCGATGTCCCTGTCCCAGCCACCCTCGCTCTGCTGGGCTTAGGATTGGCTGGTCTCGGCGCAGCGCGTCGCAAGCAAGCCTGACCGGACTTACGCAGGCACAGGCCCGCTTCGGCGGGCTTTTTGCATGTTGGGGCGCCCATACACGAAGAACCCGCGGCAGGGCGCACGGAACAGGTGCTGAGGCATCGCGCGGTACTGGGCATTGCTTACGATCCCGGATACGAAGACGACTCACAGACCCACAATGGCAGTGTTTCCAGCGTCTACACATTTGAATCAACCATCCTTTTGACGACTGCAACCATGCATCCAGTGCCCGAGATCACCGGCCATCGCGGCGCAGCGCGCTTTGCACCCGAGAATACGCTGGCCGGCATCCGCCGGGCCGCACAGGCCGGCGTGTCCTGGGTCGAGATCGACACTCAGCTGACTGCCGACGACATCCCGGTGGTCATCCACGATGCCACGGTCGATCGATGCAGCAACGGGCACGGCGCGGTCAGGTCGCTGTCACTCGCAGCCATCCGTTCGCTGGATGCCGGCAGCTGGTTCGACCCGGCCTTCACCGGCGAACGGATTCCCACCCTGGATGAAGCGCTGGCCCTGATCGATGCACTTGGCCTGAATCTGAATCTCGAAATCAAGGTCCATCATCCTGAAGAGGTCGCGCTGCAGGTGTCGCAGGTCAGGGCCTGTGTTGAACGCAGCGGCTTTCCAATCGAGCGCCTGTTCTTCTCAAGCTTTCTGCCTGAAGCGGTGCGCCTGTGTCAGCAGCAGATGCCCGCGGTGCGCCGCGGCCAGCTCATCAACGAATGGGTGCCGCGGGTGCTGGATGCCATCGGGCCGATGGATCTGTACAGCATCAACATCAATCACCGGCACCTGACTGAACCCATCGCTCGCGAGATCAAGGCAACCGGCATCAAGCTGATGATCTACACCCTCAACGACCCGGAGCAGGTCGCCCGCTTCACCGACTGGGGGGTGGACAACATCATCACCGACCTGCCCGGTGCGCTTGGAGCCTCTCAGCGCGCGGTGTAGCCGCCGTCATCCAGGTAGTAGGCCCCGTTGATGAACGAGGCGCCATCCGAGCACAGGAACAGCACCAGCGAAGCGATCTCCTCGGGTCGGCCCAGGCGGCCGATTGGATGCTGTGCGGTGAGGAAGGCTCGCATGTCGTCGCTGCTGCGAATCGGCGCGGTCATGGGCGTCTCGATGAAGCCGGGTCCGATCGCATTGACCCGAATGTTGCGATCGGCATATTCCAGCGCCGCCACCCGGGTCAGGCCCACGACCCCGTGCTTTGAGGCGGTGTAGGCCGAGGAATGGGCAAAACCCACACCGCCCAGGATCGAGGCCATGTTGACGATCGCGCCGCCACCATGAGCCAGCATGGCAGGGATTTCCGCCCGCAGGCAATGGAACACGCCATCCAGGTTGATCGACAGCACCCGCCGCCAGTTCTCCAGATCGTACTCGGCGATGGTTTTGCGCACACCGCCACCACCGCCTGAAATGCCGGCATTGTTGATTGCGCAATCGAGCCGCCCGAACTCGGCGACGGTGGCGGCCACCATGTCACTGGCTGACTGCGGGTCGGCGACATCCACCTCGATGAAGATCGCCCGTGCACCCGCTTCGCGCAGGCTGCGCGCCACGGCCTCGCCGTCGCTCGAGGGCAAATCCGCGATCGCCAGCATCGCGCCGCATTCGGCAAAGGCACGGGCACAGGCCAGGCCGATGCCGGACGCGCCACCAGTGATCAGCACCACCCGGTCCGCGAAGGCCTGGGCCGAGAACACCGGTCGTGCAATGGTTTCGGTCTGCGAAGCGCTCATGAACATCCCCTTGAATTCATTTTGAGACGACCGCCCTGGGTCCCCAGTGCGTCAGCCTGACCGCCAGGGCGGTCGACAGTCCGTACAGCGCCATGGCTGCCCCGACCAGTGCGAAATACTGCCATGCGGGCGCACCGTGGGCAGCCAGCCAGAAACCCACCACAGCCACCAGCGCCAGCCGCACCGTGGAGGCCAGCACCGGCCCCAGAATGCGGCCCGATCCCTGCGAGGCGAAATACAGCGTCAAGCCGAATCCGAAAAAGGTAAAGGCCGGGCCTGCCCAGCGCATGTACTGGGCGGCGTAATCGAGTACGACCGGGTCTTTGCTGAAGAAGGTCGACCAGACGTCAGGATTCATCGACACGATCAGACCGACCCCACCCAGGTTGATGGCCGAGAGTGTCGCCGCGGTCCAGGCGACCCTTCGTGCCCGGGCCACATCACCTGCACCGATCGCCATGCCGACCATCGGCACCGAAGCCACCCCGATGCCGAATGCAATTGGCACCAGCATGAACTCCAGACGCTGGCCGATGCCATATCCGGCCAACGGCGCCACGCCCAGCGGCGCAACCAGTGCGGTCAGCACCAGCACCGTCAGCACTGACTGCATCGGCGACAGGCAGGCGATCGCGCCCACCTTAAGGATGTCGAGAAACAGCTCGCGTTTTGGAATGAAACCCTGCCAGCCCAGGGTGAGCCGCGCCTTGCCACTGGACAGCCACCAGATCAGAAAGGCAACGCCCGCAGCATTGGCGATCACCTGACCCGCGGCGACACCGGCCATGCCCAGTCGAGGGAACCCTCCCAGGCCGAGTCCAAAGGTCCCGCCGACCACAATCTGCAGCACGGCAGTCAGCAACAGGGTCAGCGAAGGCACCCGCATGTCGCCGGTGCCGCGCAGGATCGAGGCCAGCGTGTTGAGCAGCCAGACCAGCCAGGCACCCGCAAACACAATGTTCGCGTACACCAGGGCATGCTCGAGCACCTCGCCGCGCCCACCCAGCAGGCGATAGATCAACGGGCCGAAGACAAGGAACAGCAGCGTCGTGGCCAGGCCCATGGCCACCGCGATCACCAGCGCATGCAGGGCCAGCGTGCGTGCCCGGACCGGATCGCGCGCGCCCAGCGCACGGCTGACTGCAGACGAGACACCGCCGCCCATCGCACCCGCCGACATCATGCCGACCAGCATCACCAGCGGAAAGACCAGTGCCATGGCCGCCAGCTGCGACGTGCCCAGCAGGCCGACGTACTTGGTCTCCGCAACACCGACTGCCACCGCCATGGCCATCGCGATCACATTAGGCAATGCCAGACGCAGCAGCGTGGGCAGGATCGGGTCAGTGACCAGACGATTCGCTGGTGGCCGGCTGGGGGCTTGCGTGCCCGAGGCAAGGGTCGACATAATTGCACCTGCAACTGTTGCAGATGCAATTTAACCATGCAAAAGCCCATATCCCGAAAACGTCCTGCAAGTTCTGGTACGCGGCTGACAGCTGAGCCGCGCGGCTGCACCCATTTCAGGTTGCGCCAGCTGCTGCGTGCGGTCGGTCGTCTGTATGACAGCGAGCTGGCTGCCGCCGGCCTCAAGGGCACGCAGTACTCACTGCTGTCGAGCATCATCGGCCTGGAGCCGGTCCAACCCGCCGACCTCGCCCGGCACATGGGCCTGGACGCCTCGACACTGACCCGAAACCTTCGGGTGATGATCGACGAAGGCTGGGTGTTGCAGGGACCGGGCCATGATTCGCGCAGCCGGCTCATCGAGTCGACGCCAGTGGGGCGGGCCCGGCATGCGCTGGCGCAACGCCACTGGAAGCGGGCCCAGCTCGAACTGAACACGCTGCTGGGCGCGTCCGAGGTGGCCGCCCTGCATGAGCTCATCGACCATGGCCTTGCGCAACTCAAGCGGCTCGACACCCACCAGGCCGTCGAACCCTGAACGGCGGACCGCCCGCATTTCACCGGCGGCACAGGACGGTCATCGATCGGGTGCGATACTGAAGGGATGTCGACATCGCCCACACCCCACTCTGCGGTCGAGCCTGGCTCGGCGGCAGCCGATCGCCCCGACACCCTCGAGGGCGCACCCAACTTCCGGTCGGTCTCATCCTTGCCTGCGGCTGATGGCCGATCGATCCGACCCTACAGGCTCTTCCGATCAGATGCGCTGCATCGTCTGAGCGAGTCCGATCTGCAGCGGCTCGAAGCCCTGCGCATCAGGACAGTGCTCGATCTGCGCCGCGACGACGAGCGTCAATCGGCACCGACCCGCTGGCCTTCGGCCTCACCGGCATCCACCCGCCTGTTTGATGCCTCGCCGGAACTCGAGGTCGTCCAGGCGGGCGGCTGGCGCACCGTGATCCGACAAGAGGATTTTCACGCGCCACAGGCCCGCGCCTGGATGGCACAGACCTATGCCCGCATGCCGATCGCGCTTGCGCCCGCGGTGCGAGATGCCATCGAGCTGCTGTCTGGGCCGGTGCCGGCAGGCGAGTCAGCCGACGCCGTCCTGGTCCATTGCACCGCCGGCAAGGACCGCACCGGATTCGTCTGCGCGATGGTGTTATCGGCACTCGACGTGCCGCATGAGGCGATCCTCGAAGACTACCTCGAGAGCAGTCGGCGTCGACCGCCCGAAACCCTTGCCCGAACACTGCTCGATTTTCACGGCATCGAAGCCAGCCCGCGTGCAGTCAGTGCACTCGAAGCCATTGCCGGCGTCAACAGCGATTTCCTCGACAGCGCCCTGAGTGCAATCGACGAAAAATTTGGCTCGCGCAAGGCCTACCTGCAACAGGCCTGCGGAGTGGATTCACAGCGGCTCGAAGCCTTCAGGGCTGCGATGCTCGACTGATCGCGGTTGCAAAAACGGCCGCAATAACGGCCGTACAGCGGATCAGCCGCGCCAATCCAGCCGTGAATCCACCAGCCGCTGCATGAAGTCGTCGCAGGCGGCGAGTTGATCGAGTGCCACGAACTCGTCAGGCCGATGGGCATCGTTGATGCAGCCCGGGCCGATCACCACGGTCGGAATACCGGCCTGGGTGAACAAGCCGGCCTCGGTGCCGAAGGTGACCTTGCCCGAACCACGTGTGCGGGCCAGCCTGCGGGCGTACTCGACGATCGGCGCGGTGTCCTCGACCACGAAAGACGGGGTGCCGGCCAGATACTCGAGCTCGATGCCGGTCTCGGGAAATGCGCGCCGCATCTGCTCGGTCAACTGGGCAGCATGGGCCTGGATTTCGTCGCGGACCGACTCGAATGAGGTGCCTGGCATGGTCCGCACATCGATGGTCATCTCGCAGGCATTGGGCACGATGTTGGCCGCGGTGCCACCCGAAATCAGGGTCGGCTGCAGGGTGCTGAACGGCACCGGAAATTCAGGGTCATGGGTCTCTTCGCGCACGATTCGCGCGGCCATCTGGCGCATGAAGGACACCAGGTCAGCGGCGTATTCGATTGCATTGACGCCGTGGTTCGGCATGGCCGAGTGGGCCTCGCGGCCCCGCACGCAGCAGCGCAGCTTCCAGGCACCCTTGTGGGCGACGATCGGCTGCATCAGGGTCGGCTCACCGACGATACAGCCAGCCGGCTGAATGCCGGCGTCCTGCAGATCCCGGATCAGTTCGCGCACACCGATGCAACCGACCTCCTCGTCATAGCTCAGCGCCAGATGCACTGCGCTGGGCAGGTCGGCATTGAGCATCGTGGGCACCGCGGACAGGGCACATGCAATGAAGCCTTTCATGTCGGCGCTGCCCCGGGCATACAGACGACCATCGCGCTCGGTCAGCACGAAGGGATTGCTCTGCCAGTCCTGACCATCGACCGGCACGACATCGGTATGACCCGACAGGATCAGGCCGGGCGCCTTGCCTTCACCGATCGTTGCAAAGAGATTGGCCTTGTTGCGCTCGGCATCCCAGCTCAGACGCGACTTCACGCCGAGTCGGTTCAGTTCATCGCGCACCCACTCGATCAGTCCGAGGTTGGAATTGCGGCTCACGGTATCAAAGCCGACCAGCGTTCGCAGGATCTCGAGCGTGCGGGCAGAGGGGGTCGACTGCATAGAGGCTGTCGAAGACACGGTATTCAAGGTCATCGGTGGTTTCCAGTGGGCTTGAACTCGTATTGCGCCGGGTCGAATGCCCGGGTCATGGACCAGTAGTCGAGCAGTCGCCAGGGCGAGGTCACGGTCAGCCGGTTGTTTGCATTCTTGTACCAGCTGGTCACACCCGGATGGGTCCAGACCATGTCGCGCGCCTTGTCGTCCAGGCGATCGTTGTAGTGATCATGGACGTCCTGGCGGACCTCGACAGCACCATAGCCCTTTTCGATCATCTCGCGCAGGGCCTGCATGATGTAACGCACCTGGCACTCGGTGTGAAAGATGATCGAGCCGCCGTGGGCCAGATTGGTATTCGGTCCGTAGATCATGAAGAGATTCGGATAATGGGGTGCGGCAATGCCCATGTAGGCACGCGGATCGTCATCACCCCAGTCGGTGCGGATGGTGTGGCCGTCCCTGCCGCGAATCTCAAGCGGCCACAGCATGCGAGAGGCTGCAAAGCCAGTCGCCAGAATGATCACATCGACCTCATGCACCGTGCCGTCTTTCATCACGATTGAATTGGCGGTGACATGCGAGATCGGATCGGTCTCAAGCGCAACATTGCTGCGCTTGAGCATCCGATACCAGTAGTTGTCGCGCAGCATGCGCTTGCCATAGGGCGGATAGCTCGGGATGCACTTGGCCAGCAGTGCCTCGTCGCCATCGAGTTCGCTGCGGACATAGTCGACGATCATCTCGCGCATCGAATGGTTGGCTGCATTGAGCGAAATATCGGGCGTGGCCCAGGCCGGATCCTTGTGCAGTTGCGCATGAAAGCCATCCGAACTTGCCCAGAACTGCTGAAAACGCAGCCAGTTGGAGTAGTAGGGCAGATGCGCAAGCGACCAGTTATGACCCGGCTCCACTTCGAGGTGATAGTTGCGATTGTTCAGCGCCCAGTGCGGCGAGCGCTGAAAGACACGCAGATGGGCCACGTCCGGCGCAATGGACGGGCCCGCCTGCATCCCGCTCGCGCCGGTGCCGATCATCGCCACCCGCTTGCCGCGAAGATCCACCGAGGCATCCCATTGCGCGGTGTGAAAACAGGGGCCTGCAAAGGCGTCGAGTCCGGCGATCTTCGGGATGGCCGGGCGGTTGAGCTGACCCACCGCAGTGATCAGGCTCTTGCATGGATGAATGTGTTCGCCACCCTGTGCATCGCGCCACGAGACCGCCCAGGTGCCGGTCGACTCGTCGAAGCTCGCTGCAGTCGCCTCGACACTGAAGCGGATGTGGGGTCGCAGGTCGTAGGTGTCGACCAGGCTGTGGATGTAGGCGAGGATCTCGTCGCGGCGCGAAAAGTGCCGCGTCCAGTGGTTGTTCACATGAAACGAAAATGAGTAGAAATGATTCGGGGTGTCCACCGCACAGCCCGGGTAGCGGTTCTCCAGCCAGGTGCCGCCAACATCCTCATTTTTTTCGAGCACCTCGAAGGGAATGCCCAGCTGCTTCAGGCGGATCGCGGCGCACAGACCACTGATGCCGGCGCCGATCACGATCACCTTGAAATCTTCAAGCGGCAGTTCCGCAGGATCAGCCTGCCATTGCACCGCACGGGTGTCGGCTTCACCGAAGCTCATTTCCTCGAGCAGCAGCGGGATATATTCGGCCGGCACCGGCTGACCGACCCCGGCGCTCATCATCTGCTGCAGCACGGCTGCGTCCAGCTGGGGCGGTGCCGGCCGGTCCTTGAGTGCGTAATCCTGCAAGGCCCGGACCAGCCGATCACGCACCCGCTGCTTCAGTTCATCAGGCACGGACTGAAGAAAGCTCCACGGCCCATGGATATGGGGTGCGACCTCTTTCATCAGATCGAGATCGCCGGTGAGTTGCACCAGCACCATCAGCAGCGGCGCGATCTCGCTTTGCTCGAGTGCAGCCCTCAGAGCCGCCTCGTCGCGGACGGCCTCGCGGACCGCCGCCTTGAATTCAGTCTGTTTCATGGTCTCCCCTTGAGGGGACCCATCTTATGTGCCGATCACGCCGCCGTCACGTCGGCGAATCACCACCGTGGCCGAGCGCGGGCGAGCGCCATCCGGCCAGCTCGAAAAACGGGTCGGCGCGTCGGGATCGGCCCGCTCGCTGGGGGACTCGCCCGGGTGCTGAACGTTGATGAACATCGTGCGCAGGTCAGGCGTGGTGTCGATACCGGTGATCTCGCACGCTTTCGGGCCGACCAGAAAGCGGCGTATCTCACCGGTGACCATATCGGCTGCATACATGCCGTTGTTGCCGGTCCGGGTCAGATCGCCCTTGCCCATCGCACTGGTGCTCATGTCGGTCTGGATCCACATCGTGCCGCGCGCATCGATCCACAGGCCATCGGGACAGGCAAACACATCGCCCTTGATGTTGCCGCGGGCTTCCGGCCGCTCGTTGGCCGGGTCGCCGCACATCACGAAATGCGTCCAGCGGAAGGTGGTGGCGGAGAAGTCGGTGTCTTCGCGCCAGCGGATGATGTTGCCCATGGTGCTGTTGGCACGCGGGTTAGCCGCATCGACTGCCGGCATGCCGGCCGCGCCGCGCGCAGTGTTACTGGTCAGCGTGCAATAGACATCCAGATTGGCTTCGTCGACTGCGACCCACTCAGGACGATCCATTTTCGTGGCGCCGAGCAGATCACTTGCCTGACGCCCTTTGATCAGCACCTCGGCCTGATCGGCAAACCCGCGCTCAGGCGTCAGGCCATTGCGCCCGGCGGTGTGCTCGATCCACTGCCCGCTGCCATCCGGGTTGAAGCGGGCGACGTACAGCGTACCGTGATCCAGCAGATTGCGGTTGGCCGCAAATCCGCCCGGCTGAACCCGGTCGCGGCTGACGAACTTGTAGAGGTATTCGAATGCGGCATCCTCGCCCATATAGACGACTGCGCGTCCATCACGGGCGATCACCGTGGTGCCACCCTCGTGGGCGCCACGACCCATCGCGGTGCGCTTGATCGGGGTCATGGTCGGATCCATCGGATCGATCTCGACGATCCAGCCGAATCGGTTCGGCTCGTTCGGATGCCGGGTGGCATCGAAGCGGGCTTCATGTTCGTGCCATCGATAGCCGCGCCCGCCCTTGCGCAGGCCCCAGCGCTTCTGATGCGCATCCGGCTGATCAGGCCCGTTGAAATAGAAGATGAAGTTTTCCTCGCTGGTGAGGAAGGTGCCCCAGGGTGTTGGCGCGGCCGCGCAATTGTTCAGGGTGCCCAGCACCCGGGTGCCGGCCGGATCGTCCGCGGTGCGCATCATCGGATGGCCAGCAGCGGGGCCAGTGATCGCCATCGGCGTGGCCGTGGTGATGCGGCGGGCGTACTTCGAGGGCCGCACCACATCCCAGTTGCCATCGGACTGGCGGGCCACCTCGACCACCGACAGGCCATGCGCAGCAATCGACTTGGCCGTCTTTTCAGCGCTCCAGGTCTTCATGCCGTCGGTGTGCAGCAGGCCATCGTCGGTGTATTCGTGATTCATGATCAGCACACCGCGGCGGCTGCCATCGATCGGGAAATACCCCATGCCGTCATGGTGCATGCCGATCTGTGCCGCCTGCTCTGCGGCGGTGTTGCTGGCATCGGTCTTGAAGGCCGGCATGTTGCCGGCGATACCGACCGGATCGCCCCACTTGCAGATCACCTGCGCCTCGTAGCCTTCCGGGACGACGATGGTGTCGGCGGTGCCGATCGACACGGATTTGAAACTGAATTGCGGGCCTGAGACGAAGGGCGAGGCCTCGCCCCGAGAGACCGCGCAACCGCTGGCCAGGGAGGACAGCAGGCCGCCCGCCACAGCCGACAGGCCACCGCGAACCATCACACGGCGCGCTGGGTCAGACACTTCGTGGATGCTGGGATTGGAAGACCTGTTGGAGTCTTCCATCGTGCTGAAGTCTTTGGCCATGGTGCTCTCCGCAAAACCGCCGATTATGCCGTTGGCCAATGAATCGCCGATTAAACCTGCGGCTGCCAGCGGGATTTCCGCAGGGTGGCAGGCGGTGCGACCCCAGCCAATCAGGCTCGGCTGAAGTGGGGCAGCAGTCGGCCAGCAATCAGGCGAAACGACACCTGAACCGCATCACCGATCACCAGATCGGGGTTGCCGTGCGCCATCACCCGCACCCCCTCATCGAGTTCGACCAGCACGAGGGCATAGGGCACCTCGGCCCTGAAGGCATCGTCGGGTGCGCGATGGACCAGGGTGAGCGCCGCAACCGTGCCGCCACCGGCCGCAGGCATTGAGCGGGGGGATCCGGCCCCGCAGGCCGGACAGAACTCGCGACGGAAATACCAGGCATGACCACAGGCGGTGCAGCCTTGCAGGGCGATGCCGGCTTCGCCCCGGGTCCAGTCGGCCAGTTGGGCATGTGGGGTGTCGTTCATGCGGCCTCCAGGACCAGACTGACATGCGAGGACAGCACACCGCCATCACCATGCAGCAGGGCAACACCGGCGCGGGGCGCCTGCCTGCCGGCCGCGCGCCCGGTCATCTGCAAATGGGTGTCGGCCAGATGGGCCATTGCACCGGCGACGCCGCAATGCCCATATGACAACAGTCCGCCATGCAGGTTCAGCGGCATGCGCCCGTCGCGGCTGAAATAGCCTTCACGGGCCAGCACGCCCGATCGACCTCGGGGCGCAAGACCGATCTCCTCAAGCAGCAGGGCCAGGGTGACAGTGAAGCTGTCGTAGACCGCCGCACACTCGATGTCGTCGAGGGTGCGCCCGGCTGCCGCAAGGGCTTTTGCCGTGCATTCCGCAGCGCCATAGCGGGTCAGGTCCGGTGCTGCCGTGATGTGCTGAAAGCGGTGGACCTGCGCGGCCGAACGAATGCGCACCGGCGGATGCAGTCCGGGCTCGCGCCCGACGATCACCGCGCAGGCGCCGTCCGACACCGGGCAGCAATCGAGGATCTTGAGCGGCGTGGCGATCGGGCGCGAGGCCAGGACCTCGTCGACGCTGATCGGCTCCCGAAACTGCGCGCCGGGATGTGCGGCCGCATGGCGGCGCATGAGCACGGCGAGTTCGGCGAAATCCGATTCGGTCGAGCCGAATGCATGCATGTAGTGGGACGCGACCAGCCCGTAGTAGGCGGGAATGGTCGCACCCAGGGGCACTTCATAGCGGGCGTGCCCGGCCTGTGCGAGGGCCTGGATCGAGGCATCCCGCGTCTGCCCGGTCATGCGATTTTCGCCGCCCACCACCAGCACCCGGTTGGCAGCGCCCGACTCGACCAGCAGGTGCGCGAGCATCACCATCGCAAAGCCGGTTGCACCGCCCACCTGCACCGCATGCGCATAGTCGGGCCGAATGCCGAAATGCTCGGCAAACACGGTGGCCAGCATGATGTGAGGCATCGTCGTGGCATAACCGCAGACCAGACCATCGATATCACCGCGCGAAAGGCCGGCATCGGCCAGCGCAAGGGTCGACGCATCGGCCATCAGGTCAAGCGTGGTCCGGCCCTCATGGCGCCCGAAACGAGTCAGACCGCTGCCCAGCACAAAGCTCATCGTGTCTCCTTGCCCGGCGTGCCGGGACTCATCCGAAAAACAGCGTCGCCAGGCCCAGAAAAATGAAGAACCCCATGCTGTCGGTGGTGAAGGTGAGCAGCACCGAAGACCCCAGCGCGGGATCGCGGCCGATGCGCTGCAACAGCAGCGGCACCGCCATGGCGATCAGCGCGGCCAGCAGCATGTTGAGCAGCATGGCCAGCATCATCGTCAGACCCAGCATGACGCCCTCATCGGAGTCCCGGTAAAGCAGCCAGGCAAACGCCCCTGCGATTCCGCCCCAGACCGCACCGTTGAGCAAGGCAATCACCACCTCTTTTCGAAACAGCCGCATCGCATTGCCGGCGGTGACCTGACCCAGCGCCAGCGAACGAATGAACAGGGTCATGGTCTGGTTGCCCGAGTTGCCGGCAATACCGGCAACGATCGGCATGAGTGCTGCCAGCGCCACCACCTTTTCGATGGTGCCTTCAAAGGCGCCGATCACCCTCGAAGCAAAAAAGGCGGTACACAGATTGACCGCCAGCCACAGCCAGCGGTTACGGGCGGAATTCCAGATCGAGGCGAAGAGGTCTTCTTCCTCGCGCAGACCCGCGGCTGACAGCACCTCGGCCTCGCTTTGCTCGCGAATCAGATCGACCACCTCGGCCACGGTCAGGCGACCGATCAGGCGCCCGCGCAGGTCGACGACCGGTGCCGAAAGCAGGTCATAACGCTCGAAGGCCTGAGCCGCCTCGCTGGCCTCGTCATTGGCTCTGAGCGACAGCACATCACGCTGCATCACATCCTGCACCAGCGATTCAGGCTCGCTGACCAGCAGGCGATCCAGCGGCAGCGCGCCGCGCAGCACGTCATGGCGATCGACCACGAAGACCTGATCGGTGTGATCCGGCAATTTGTCGAAGCGGCGCAGGTAGCGCAGCACCACCTCCAGGCTGACATCCTCGCGCACGGTGACCAGCTCGAAATCCATCCAGCCACCGACCGAATCCTCCGGATAGGACATCGCCGCTCGCAGCTGCTCGCGCTCCTCGGGCGTCAGTTGTCTGCGGACCTGCTCGACCACATCATCGGGCAGGTCTTCGGCGAGTTCGGCCAGGTCATCGGTGTCCAGCGTCTCGGCTGCGGCGACCAGCTCCGCACGGTCCATCGAGGCGATCAGCGTCTCGCGAACCGAGTCGGACACCTCCAGCAGAATTTCACCGTCGCGCTCGGCCTTGACCAGGTCCCAGACCACCAAGCGCTGATCGCGGGGCAAGGCCTCGAGGATGTAGGCGACATCGGCCGGGTGCAAAGGATCGAGGCGTGCACGCAGATGCGCGAGGTATTGCGCAACCGCCACCTGCTCGACCAGCACGCGGCGCTCGGGCGAAAGGCCTTCGGCATCGTGGCGAGCCTGCTCGCGCACCGCATCGTAGTGAGCCAGCAGCCCCTCGACCTCGGTCAGCGCGCGATGCGCATCTTCCGGGTCACGCGGGTACTGCTTTTCAGGTTCGGTCAGCGCAATGCCAATGGGCTCGCTATCCGATGAGGGCGGAAATTTGGGCTCGGCCATGGTTTGAGGAGGGTGTGCCCGCCTCGAGTTGCCGAGCGACTCAGGTCAGCGGCGGCAGGCCCGGAAGCGAGCGAACGATAAGGGAACGTTCACGTCGAAAGCGGCCCGCAAGGGCCGCAGTGGCTTCGGATGCGCGCATTCTATGCCTGCGCCGTCTGTGAGCCAAGCGACTCGCTTGCGGACCCAGGGTCGGGCGCAGGGGCCCAGGTCAGGGTGCCTGTACGAAACCCATGCCGCGCAGGATGGCCTGGGACCGGCGCGCGAGCACGGCCGATCGCGGGTTGAGGTCGTAGTGACGTGGCCTGGGCAGCATGGCCGCCATCCGGGCGGCCTGCGCTGGTGCCAGCCGAGCCGCGGGCACGCTGAAATGATGGCGAGCCCCGGCCTCGCAGCCAAAGACGCCAACGCCCCATTCGGCGACGTTCAGGTAGAGCTCGAGGATACGGTCCTTGGGCAGGACCGCCTCGATCATGTAGGTGATGACCAGTTCCTGAGCCTTTCGCAGATAACTGCGCTCACCGCTCAGAAAAAGATTTTTCGCAAGTTGCATCGTGATCGTCGAGCCGCCGGCCACCACCTTGCCACGGCGCTCGTTACGCTCGCGTGCCTTGTCGATGGCATCCCAATCGACACCGTCGTGATCGGTAAACCGTGCATCTTCGGCGGCAATCACCGCTCGCTTCAGATGCGGCGAAATCCGCTCATACGGCACCCACTGGTACTGAATCCGGGCTTTTGGATCCTGATCACGCAGGACCTTCAGTTGCTGGCGCATGAAACTGGTCGACTCGGGCGGATGCGATCGCCACCAGACGATGTGCGCCAGATACCAGCACTGCAAGGCCAAAATCAGCGCGATCAGCACGAGCACGATCCAGCCTGCGCCCCGTACGAGCCCTGACATCATTGAACGCGATGCAGCCAATCGGGTCAGTGCCCGCCAGCCAGTTCGGCCCGGATTGCACGGTAGACCGGCATCGGGTCGGGCCGCACACCGCGCCAGACGGCGAAGGACTCGGCCGCCTGACCCACCAGCATGCCCAGACCGTCTTCGACGCGCGGGCATCCGGCTGCCTGCGCGATTCGCATGAAGGCGGTGGGCTGCGCGCCGTAGACCATTTCGAGCACCAGGCGGGCCCGACGCAGGCTGTCTGTCGACACGGTGGGCGCAGAATCGTTCAATCCGGCAGCGGTTGCATTGATGATGAGGTCGAATTCACCGCTGGCCCGATCGGCTCCGCCCGCTTCGATGCGGGCCGCCTGGGCTGGATCGAGCGTGCGGCCGAGGTCGTCTAGCAAGGCCCGCGCACGTGCTTCGGTGCGATTGGAAATCACAATCGACTCGAGTCCGGCATCCAGCAGAGGCTTCACCACACCGCGTGCCGCGCCCCCGGCACCCAGCAGCAGCAAGCGCGCGCCAGACAGTGGCACGCCGATCCGATTCAGGATGTCCCAGACCAGCCCGGCGCCATCGGTGTTGTCGCCGAGCACCCGCTCACCATCGAAGACGAGCGTATTGACTGCGCCGGCCACCTTCGCTCGGGGCGTGTGTTCACCTGCGTAGTCGAAGGCCTCGGTCTTGAACGGCACAGTGACATTCAGGCCACGCCCGCCCTCGGCCCTGAAGGCAGCGACGGTCGCAGCGAATGCATCCAACGGTCCGAGCAGGCGTCCGTAGTCGATCGCCTGAGCCGTCTGTGCAGCGAACATCGCATGAATGGCCGGCGAGCGGCTGTGGGCAACCGGATTACCGATCACCGCGTAACGTGCGGGTTTCGAGTCCATCGTTGGTGAAGGTCCAGGTTCTGACGATCTGAAGGATGTCGCCTTCTTTTGCCATTTCGGGCGGGAAACGTTCGTAGGGCTGACCGGCATAGACGATCTGTCTCACCACGCGATTGAGCGCCTCGAACTTCGATTTGCGGTTGATGGTGACGTCCAGCACATTGCCGTGCTTATCGATCTCGACGGTGATGATGAGCGAGTCATATTGCTGGCCGCGCGCCTCGGGCGGAAACCGCTCGGTGCCGATCTTTTCGATGCGGCTGGCCCAGTCGGCCACATAGCGCGCATATTGCACCCCCACCGCATTGACACCGAAGGTGAGCCTGCGCGGGCGCTTGTTGTAGTCCTCGATGTTGCGATCGATTTCGGCCTGCATGCGCGACAGCGCCGCCTCGGTGGTGTCGCGGTCGGCGGCTTGCGGCTGTGGGGGTGTCTCGCGGGTTCGTTCGGGCGTGAGCGGCGTGGCCGGGCCCTTGGCTGCCGTCAGCAGTTCACGCTGCTGTGCCTCGAGTTCTTCCAGCCGGCGGCGCTGTTGCTGCAGGTCAGTGCCGTCACGCGCGAGCGACTGAGCCGGCAGCGGGGATCGAGCCCGGCCGCTGTCGTGCTCGCCGCCCGCCTCCTGATTGACCTGGGCCAGCACATCAGCCTTGACCGGGCGAGACTGGGTCTGTGCATTGAGGAGCACGACATCAAGGCGCGAATCATTGGGATTCATCACGATCGGCATCGGCGGGGCAAAGCGCATGAAGAGCACGATCGCATGCAGCAGCAGCGAGGCGATGAGGGCCAGGCTCAGCGGATCCCGGATCCTCGGTGCGGTGATCGTGAATGCCGCCGCGCGCGGCCCGGGCGCAGGCGGGCGCGCCGATTTGGCAGGCGGACGCGAAGCGCGGGGCTTGCCCATCGGCACGACTCAGGCGAGCGGATCAGTCGACGACGCCGATTCGGCGTCAGATGCCTGCAATGCGGGCGCGGGCTCGGCTTCATTTTCCTGCGGAATCACCGCGCCGGGCAATGCAGGCGCCGGATCGACGAGTGCCGAATCGTCGCCCTCTGTTTCATCGATCAAACCTGAAACAGCCCCGTCAACATGCGGTGCGGGTGCATGAAAACGCGCCGACGCGGTGAGCTCAAGCGGATCGGTCGACACGATATCGACCAGAATGCGCAGCCCGGGCGCCAAGCCCAGCGAGGGCAGCTCGGGCATGCGCAGATACAGCGGCGCATCGGCCAGTCGAACCAGGTCTTCGCGAACGATGACCGCTTCGAAACGCTGACCAGGATGCTGACCGACCCAGCGCAGACACCAGTAGCGCTCCATGCGCTGCTGGAATTCGGCATAGGCGCTGTAGCGGGCATCGAATGCCGAGATCACCGCGAACAGTTCGGCGTCGCCAGCCGGATGCGGGGCGGGCTCGTTACGCGTGACCGCAATCAGCTGACGCTGGTTGAGCAGGTCGACATAACGGCGCAAGGGCGACGTCGACCAGGCGTACTGGGCCACGCCCAGACCCTGATGGGGCGCCGCCTGGGTGGTCATCAGCACCCTGCCACCCGGCTGCTGCGCCCGATAAATACCCGGGATGCGGTGATCGGCCAGCATGCGGCCCCAGGCCGAGTTGGCCAGGATCATGAGTTCGGCAACGATGCGATCCAGCGGCGCGTCGCGGCGTCGCTGCACGATGCGAACCGTCTCGCCGCCCTGCCCGTCGAGATCGACATAAAAGCTGAAATCAATACGGTGCCGTGCCTCGGGTTTGCCGCGCACCCGATCGCGTTCATCCGACAAAGCGCCGGTCAGGCGCCACAGAATGCGCAGGTCAGCCGCCTGCTCGAGCTCGGCCAGGGGATCGATCTGGCCGGGTTCGGGCGATGCGTCCAGCGCGGTCTCGGTGATGAGCTCATCGAGCCGGTCATGACGCAGATTGGCCCAGACCTGGATGCGCTCGAGTCGGCTGCAGAACGACTCGACGCGAGTGCCAGTTTCGTCCAGGTCGGCATAGAGCGACAAGGCGGGCACTTCCCGACCGGCATCGAGCGAGAAGCGCTCGATCGGCGCATCGGGCAGCATCGTGATCTTGTCGCCTGGCATGTAGACCGTCGACATCCGGTCGCGCGCAATGCGGTCCAGCGGCGTGTCGCGGGTGAGGGCCAGTGCGGGGGCTGCGATATGAATGCCGATCCGCCAGCGGCCGCCATCGAGGGGCTGCACCGACAGGCAATCGTCGATCTCGGTGGTGGTCGAGTCATCGATCGAGAACGGCCGTGCCGACGACAGCGGCAGCGTGGCCATCGCCTGCGCGATCTGTTCATCGAGCGCTGCCGTGTCCTGCAGCTCAAAGCCAGGGCCGCGCGGAAAGTTCTC
>Ga0209598_10001290_pt1 | contig 20476 bp, 18 predicted proteins | sample M_140807_EF_Meta_FD_187317 | JGI IMG/M metagenome (GOLD analysis project Ga0209598, IMG submission 187317) | Freshwater microbial communities from Lake Montjoie, Canada to study carbon cycling - M_140807_EF_MetaG (SPAdes) (version 2) | ecosystem: Environmental > Aquatic > Freshwater > Lake...
ACAAGACAATCTGATGCAAAATTTTGATAATTTACTCCAAAAACAAGGGTTTTGGACTGATTTTTTGCGTGACCTAAAATGAGGGGATTGCTGAGCATAACAGCATGATCTCGAATGGTACGCTTCTTATTGCGATGATATTGAATGGCCTTGGTTTTGTAAGTAGAACGTTACACATGTATCCTGAATATTTTTCGGAGAAGCCTACAGAGCGACTTTTAGGGAAAGGCATCCTGCCATCTCATATTAATGAAGATGTGATGGGTCGATTTTTAGACTCATTATATGAGCAAGGCGTATCTGAGTTATATCAGGAGATTGCTGGACGAGTTGTTAGCTATCTTAAACTACCCTGTAACAGTCTAAATCTTGATACAACAAGTTTTCATTTAGATGGTCAATACGAGCATGATATCAACGCACAAGCGATTCATATTACGCGAGGATATAGCCGTGATCATAGGCCTGATTTAAATCAGGTTGTATTGAGTCTTATAACAGAAAACCAAGCTGGCATTCCGTTGTATATGCAGGCAGTCAGCGGTAATGCGAACGATAGTGAGACGTTTAAAAAAACGGTGAAATCGCACTTAAAAAGTTTGAAAGCAGCTTATCATAATACGTATTTTATTGCTGACTCAGCACTGTACACAGAAGAAACCATTCAATCTCTGGCCGAACAAAACCAATTATTTATTACTCGAGTGCCTCAAAACTAAACGCGGTTTTCGTTTTTTAAAAAGTCCTGATTTTTTAACTTCGTCATTATTTTTAAAAAAACCTGAGCGTATCGAAGCCTTATTAATGATAATGACTTGTAGTCTTATGGTTTATGCTGGCATTGAACATCTCATTAGACAGCGCCTTGCTGAACAAAATGCTTCTTTTCCTGATATGAAGAAAAAACCAACGCAGCGTCCAACAGCAAGATGGGTATTTTTTTGTTTTCAAGGAATCAGCGTATTAATCATTGATAAAACAACAGAGGTGGTTACAAATATTATTGATAGGCACAAAATTATACTCAACTGTCTAGGGAAACCATACTGGGACTTTTATTCATGAATTTACTGCGGAATATGGGATCCAGGAAACCGTGTCTTTAAAGTAATTTTGTAACAAACTTTCTTTGCGCATCACAATTCCTCTTATGTTTTTTGGCGAAATCATTAGATCATGAATTGCGTTGCGCATCTAGCTTTTGCTACAGATTTTCAATTTTTGTGACGATAAATCAGGCTCTGGATGACGTACCTCGGGCGTTACGAAATAATTTCATATTCAAGGATCGGAGTAATTGACCGATAGTAATATTATCGCATCTCATAACCCATGACTATATGCCCTTCACTGCCAAAACAATCAAAGTCGCGAAATTTAATATTGGAGATCAGGTTGTCCATCAACATCAAGGTTATCGAGGCATCATCATTGATATTGATCCCCTGTTTCAAGCTTCAGGGCGCTATAATCCCCAAGCATATAAATATCCTTTTACGACGCGCAATCCGTGGTATCGGATTTTGGTCGATAATAGCTCGCAAACTACGTATGTCGAAGAGCCCTTATTAACCAAAGATGCGAATCCAGAAAAAATTTCCAATCCGCAGATTAGTCACTATTTGGTTCATCATAATGGTCGTTATCGGCGTAATCATGCTGCGCATTGAGGTGTAATTTCCAAGGCGTGACGATTAGGAAGTGGAGAACTTTGATAGTTTAAAAGGCTCCACTCCATAACGAGGTCGCTGATTTTCTATGCAAATATCAGGCATAACATGCGATTACTCTGGCGACAAAGTATAACGCTGGCGCTCTACCGCAAAACCCAGTAAAATGAGTAATTTTTATTCGAAGATAATACATGAATTTTGATATATTGCTTGAAGAAATAACCGATTTGCATCAAACCGCCATCCACCGTTGGCACGATGGTCCCGTGCAAATTCAAAACAAAGGACTTCTCCAACTCATTGAAGAAAATCATGCTTTTAATTTTCAATTATGGCAGGCTGAAGATCGAGCCCGTCGTGAAGACAAAGGTCATAGCTTTGTGTACGAAGCCAAACGCGCCATCGATCATTTTAATCAACAACGGAATAATCGTATGGAAGCCATTGATGAATATTTGGCTAACATCATTACGTTGTCTGTAGCAGAGACATGCCCCGTCCATTCTGAAACACCTGGCATGATCATCGACCGTTTGTCTATTTTATCTCTGAAATCTTATCATATGACGGCTCAAACCACACGTGCAGGTGCAGAGGAATCTCACCACCAATTATGCAAGCAGAAACTCCATATACTCCATGCCCAACATAGCCAATTAAGCCTATGTTTACGTCAATTACTCAAGGATTTTGTCTTGCAAACTCGTACTTTCCGCCGCTATCATCAATTGAAAATGTATAATGACCCCAGTTTAAATCCGGAACTTTATTCACAACAATCATGAGCAGATCTCAGAAAATCTCTATCGTTTTATTCGCAAAGGATTTTCTGCGCTCTGTTTAGGGTATATGTGGGTGTTACATATTAAAGCCGGCGGGAGAAGTCAGAGTATCTCTTGAGCTATCTTCTTCTTCATCGTCATCAACAACGCTGCCGATCTCGTCAGCAAGATCCGACTGACCAAGCGCCGCCGAAACAGATGGATGAAACACGCCTATATTCTCTAGCCTATTATCACCGTCGAAGAATGTGCGCGCTTTCTTTTCAACATTCCCTGTATTAAGGGAATCAGGGCGACCCACCGCAAATCCTTTCGCCGTTGCGCGCATACCTAACGCCGCAGAAAAACCGACAGCTCCAGCTACTATTACAACTGGTAATAGCCACTTATTATCCGATCCATCTAAAAATCTAGCCAACGCTTCGATAGCAGCATTTTTCCCCTTCACCGCGCCTTTGAACAGCAAACGGAATATTTCGCTCCATTCAATCACAACAAAATCAACGGGCGGCTCTAGCGGTTGATTGTTCACATAATCAAGCGTTTGTTTTAATGCATCACGCTTACCTTTAACTTCCTCTTGATTCGTCATTTTTACCAACATCTCTGCATGAAACGATAAAGACAACTCTTGTTTCGTTTGTTGCACTTTGTATAAATAAAAATAATGACTGATCCACCCTTGTAGCAGCGATACGACAATCGCAGCAATCCCTATCCCTAAGCACGTTAACATAAATGCTGGCGGACAAGCTGCGGCTGAAACATAACACAAACTAGAAATCATAAATGAAAAGCTAGCAATGGCACCTTGTATCGCCAAGCCATTCTGCAAACCCTCAAAACCTGCGGCCCAATAAGAACGATTTAATTTAACTCTTAATTGGTCTTGCAAAGATTTGCTAAGCTTTAATTCATTGGAAAGCTCATTCCATAACAACACAACGGTATTGTCATGTGGACTCAATTTATCCGGAGTAATATGCGGTTCTGTTGAGTCAATATCAATATTATAACGCTCTAATTGCTGCGCTCTCCGAGAACGAAAGCATATAAGCGTATTAATAAAGGACTGTAATTCCCCTTCGCTATTAGCATCGTTATCCAATAATTTTTCCAATTGCTCATGTAAAAACCCACAATCTTTTTTCGATAATTCGGCTTCCGTTCGCAGTACCGTTACTTCAAGACGTCTTTGAAAATCAAACTCCTCTGCAATACGCGTCACAATACAAGTGATAAACAATGCCGCTGAAGCACCTAACATTAAAGTTGCCATATAAGGCGATAAAGTAGCAACCGTCATTTTTGCTACAAATATGTAAAAATATAACCCATCTCCAATGCCAGAGGCTCCCGCAGAAATAGGTGCAAAAACTTTAACCCAATCATATTGAGCTTTAATTTTTGTTTGCTTAGACCCAGTCCCAAGACCAGAGGCAATCCATTCACCCCACCCAGATTGAGGTTCTTGCTCCGACTCGGTATTCAGAATATTATGGCGTAAATTCACGAATTGGTTGTAACTGTAATCAAACTGCATGCCGCTACACTTAATCTTCGCGTGTTGAACCGATTTTAATTGAATGGTTGAAAGATTTAAAACATTTTTGTCTTGCTGTACTTCTTGGAATTTCTTATGAAATACGGCACTTTTTTCGCCTTGATCAACCAACATGCCTTCGCTATTAACAGCGGAAAATTTATCTATTTGCGGAATCAATTTTCCAGCACTATTAACATAATAAAGACGCTGTCCACACGGCCCTTCTGACTGGGAAAAATATACATAAGAATCAGAAATCTTTCGCCATACTTTAGAACCCTCAGCAGCCTTCTCATCAGCAACAAGCACTGCACCATCCTCATCCTTGAACTCACTTTCATCGGCAATAAAATGCAAGCGGGTCGTTGTTGACTCTGGTGAACTTGGCTCTACAGGCGGAACAGATGGCCTATTGATATAGCATAAATATTGTTTCATTCTCGCATGAATATTCTCGGTCTGTAGCTTCTCGATTTCTTGATAAAAATCACGCCACTCGGATTCAATCATCTCAATGGGTTCAGCTTTTGCCTCTTCCTTATCCTCATGATTAACGTGAACATTTACATAATGTAATGACTTGATTTCTTCGCCTTCCTGGGTGGTTTCTTGCAAACATATCAAAGAACGTTCATACCCAGTTAGAGAGTTGGGCATCTTATCCAATATATGGAGCGGAGATTTAAGCCCTTCAATCAAAGTAAGATTATTTTTTACCATCTCTTTGCGTTGATCCCGCATCCAGCGTAACCACACAGAATTCATCGCTGCAAAAATGCCACCTAGCATGGCAAGGGGGAAAAAAAGCTGAATTAAAAAATCTTGCTGAGCGACCTGATATTGCAAAAGCAGGGATAGCAAGGCCCACCAGCCTTTCGCCCACCATTTGATTTGCTTACCAACAGTCCGAAAAAATGGCCATAAAAAAACGAAATTCTTTACCCAAGGTTCATCCCTGTTCTCATCATAATGACTCCCCAAAGTGGAAAACCCCACTAAAAACACCGTAAACAGAACAGCCAGAGCCAATCCTTCTGGTGTGTTTTCTGCTGCATGGAGCTCTTGTGTAGAGAGTTGAAATACTTGGGGAGAGAGCATTTGACCATAATTCTGATAGGCGTGCTTAAAAAAATAGTACATCCCACACAAACTAAAACTGAGATTGATAGCATCGGCAACCCCATACCAACGCAGAACATTCCCAGTCTGCTGATAAGGTCGAATAAACTCACGCACAGGATTGGTGAGGTTTTCACAGGTTTGATTGGCTTGGGTGGTACAACTAAACAAAGAAGCTCGGAGTTTATGCAACGCTACATTAGGGAAATTAGAATTTTGAACAATAGAAGCTGGGGGAATGGAATGGATTTGGGCTAAACGAACATCTACACTATTGGCCGCCATTCATCCCTCCAATAGCATCAAGAAACAGGCGTTCTCGGAGATGGCCATAAATACCGGCATCCACATTCAGAAACTCAGGCTCAATCATATGACAATGTCTCAATGAAAAGTAACTGTTCTTGAACATCAACGACCACAATTATTGTCGTTTAGGAGTGCGCACAGTATACAACAAATTGGTAAATATAGGAAGAGGAAAACAACGAAGCGCATTCATATTGATTGATCATCGTCAAAAACCCAAACGTCAGACATGAGCACCAAATTAACTAACAGCGCATAATTTACTCCAAATCTCTTAAAAAACACTTTCCATCCCATCGACGTTTTATCAAAAATCTGATATAGACTGTGACTTAGACATAAAATCTGTTAGGATCAGTATAATTTATTATGCCGCTTGGGAGCGTGAATGCGCATTTTTACGCTGTTTTTTCTTTTTTGGTCTTTACTAGCCGGACAAGCTATGGCAAACCATTCCAAAACAATCTACGGATATATTGAAAAAGCGACCTTAACCCAACGGGATTTAACCCTATCTGCTAAATTAGATACCGGAGCAAAAACCGCATCGTTGAACGCGACCAAAATCCATGAAATTCAAAAACATGGCAAACCCTATCTCAGCTTTATTGTTCCAAGTAAGGAAGGAGATATTGCCTTTGAATGCGAGTACGTCGGAAAAGTACAAATTAAAATGCGTACGGGAGAACACCAAATCAACTCCTTATTGCGCAAAAACATAAAACGTCCTGTCGTATTAATGCCAATTCGCCTGAATAATTCTGAAAAAATTATTCGCGTGAATTTAACCAACCGCAGCCGCTTTATTTACCCTTTGCTTTTAGGTAGAGAGGCGATTATTGCATTCGATGGCATTATTGACCCTAGCAAAAAATTTACCAACCGGGAACTGGATAACAGCTCTACTGAAAAGGCTTCTGCATCATGAATTCCACGCAACGCCATTTATACGGACTCATTGTAGCCTTGACGCTCATTGGGCTAAGTCTGTTCTTTTATCGACACCACTTTTTAGATGTCCCATTTACCGACACCGAAAACGTCAATAGCTGGATGATTGAAGCCAATCTGCATTTCGTCGCAGAAGATAATAAACCCGTCAAAGCGAGTTTTACAGTCCCTTATTTACCGCCTAATTTTGCTATTCTTGACGAATATTTTGTGGCCCAAAATTATGGAATCACTACGAGTTTAAATGGCTATAATCGTCAAGTTGTCTGGTCATTACGGCGTGCTGCCACCAAACCGCAATCTTTATATTACCGAGCCGTTGTGCGTGAAACGGATAATGCACCGCCGGTGTTAGGCAAACCCCCACATAACAAAATTGATTTACTCGATGAGAATCAAAAAACTGCTGTAATGGCCATCACCAGACAAGCGCGTGAAGCCTCTGCAGACATCCAAACCTTTGCGCAAGCAACCTTAAGTGAGTTGAACAAAAAATCGGGCAATGCCAAACTATTGGTAGGCAATCAATTTGATAATATCCACTTGATCAATGCAGCGATTTTAGTTTTGAATCAGGCAAAAATACCGGCAATCACCATCCAAGGGCTCCATTTGCTTGAGCAAAGAAAAGCGAATATGAGTGTATATCTGGGTGTCTACAACGGACAAGACTGGATATACATCGACCCAAAAACGAGTGCGGCTGGGTTTCCAAAAAATTTCTTAACTTGGCAGTATGGCACTGACCCTATGTTCGATGTTATTGGGGGCAAAAAACCGCAATTTTCATTAACAATTTCCCCCACTCCAATTAATGCATTAAGCATCGCAAAAACCCATGGTCTCCAAACAGAATCGCAATTATTACGCTTTTCTCCTTTAGAATTACCTATTCATGTTCAAGAAACTTATAAAATCCTACTAGCCTTACCCATTGGGGCTTTCATTATTTTATTACTCCGTAATTTTATTGGGCTGAAAACTTTTGGCACATTCATGCCTATATTGATTGCGCTGGCATTTCGAGAAACCCATGTCATTTTAGGCGTTTGTTTATTTAGTTTTTTGGTCTCTCTTGGGCTGCTCGCCCGATTTTATTTAGAGAAACTGCGCTTACTTTTAGTCCCGAGATTAGCTGCAATCTTGACGATTGTGGTTTTGCTCATGCTCATGCTCTCTGTCATCAGCCAAAATCTGGGCTTAGAAGCGGGTCTGTCCGCCGCATTATTCCCTATGGTTATTTTAACCATGACCATCGAAAGAATGTGTATTTCTTGGGATGAGCGAGGTGCCTCGGATGCCATCAAATCAGGAGGCGGCAGTTTGATTGCGGCTGTGATTGCTTATTTTGCCATGTCTTATCAACCACTGCAATATTTACTTTTTGCTTTCCCAGAACTCTTACTGATTATTTTGGCCTTGATTTTGTGGTTCGGCCAATACCGCGGATATCGTCTGTTTGAATTATTCCGCTTCAATGCTTTATCCAGAGTTAAAGCATGCTAGGCGTATACCGTCAATTACGCAAGGCCGGCGTGATGAGCATCAACCAAAGGAATGGCGATTACGTATTGAAATATAACCGCCGTAAACTGTACCCCTTGGTAGATGACAAATTAAAAACCAAACGCTTGGCGATCAATTCGAATATTGCCGTCCCGACATTATATGGTACGGTCGAAACGGAACATGAAATTAAAAAGATTGACCTACTATTGGAACCGTACACGGATTTTGTAATCAAACCCGCACACGGTGCAGGTGGTGACGGTATTTTAGTTATAACCAGCCGAGTTTTGGGCCGATATCGCCAAATCAATGGTAAATTACTCACTAATCAAGACATCTCGTATCATCTATCCAGTCTGATTTCGGGTGCCTATAGTCTTGGAGGCAATGCCGATTACGCAATTATTGAACGGCGAGTCATCGTGGACCCGGTATTTGCGCAAGTCAGCCATGAAGGGGTCCCTGACATTCGAATTATCGTTTTACTAGGCTATCCTGCTATGGCAATGGTGCGCTTACCCACACAAGGCTCGGGTGGTAAGGCTAATCTACATCAAGGAGCCATCGGTGCCGGCGTGGATTTGGCTACCGGCCTCACATTAGGCGGCGTTTTTCATAATGATACGATTGATTACCATCCAGACACCTTAAATCCCATAAAAGATATTACAATTCCCTATTGGGACAAAATTTTAGAAATCGCGGCCAGTTGTTATGAACTTACGGGATTGGGATACATCGGAGTAGATATTGTCCTAGATAAGGACCATGGGCCCATGATGTTAGAGCTCAATGCTCGACCTGGCTTAAATATTCAAATTGCAAACCGCGAAGGTGCCCTCCACCGCTATCGAGCGATCGAAGCTAGAGCAGCTCAAGGTCGAGAATCCGTCGCTGCACGCATCGCCTTTAGTCAAGAACAGTTCGGACGTACTATTAAAGCTTCCCCTAGCTATGACCATCAGGGCGCGCAACCTGTGCCTAGTGAAACAGAAATTTCGCTCTCTAGCGATCTCGGCTTGGAAAATCCAGCTTAAATTTCGGCATCAGATATCATTTCCCGCACAACAGAGCACAGCGCCTTGCAAGAATGATCTAACTATGAGATAGTATCCACGCGAGGTTGGACTTGCTATGTGTCATTCCACTGGGTCAATTGGCGACACACTGATTGACCCTTTCTAATCCTTCAAATTATCGGCTTACAGCAGGCACCACAGTAGAAATAGCGTGCTTATACACCATTTGAGTCGTCGTAGACTTCAACATAATCACATGATCGTCAAAATCACTCACTACCCCATGCAATCTGATGCCACTGACCAAAAAAATAGACACGGGCGCTTCATCTTTCATTAATTGGGCAAGAAATGCATTTTGTATTATTTGTGTTGTTGGCATTACTGTCTCCTTATTGTTCTAACAAGGTTATCGACAGAATTTGGGAATCCTTTAGCAGGACTAGCTAAAAATGTTTTCCAGCCATGTAATCGTTTGCACACCCATGTCATGCTTTGCGGCACAAACGCCTGCGCTGGGTGCGCAAGTAATTGGAATACAACAGTTAATGGTCTGATCTTGACAAGATCCCATAAACCGAGCAAATTGTTGATAACGTTGGCCGTGCTCACGATCCACAAAACGGAATAATACAGCTTGAACATTTGCCAGCTCTTGCGCGGTTAACACTGCTTGCGCTGCCTGATAAATACCTGCTCCGTTTAATCCAAATGGTTGGTCTTTTTTAAGTAAAAAAGGAGTGTCCTCTGCAGCGGAGCGATAACCTTGCAGATATCCGGAATAGCAATCTTCGCCGGTTAAAAAATGTAGTCTCAGTTCAGAAATCGACGCAGTCTCCGCGTCCTTCAGGACAAACACAATATTATCTTGTGTTTGCCAATCAGAATGGGTCAGTAATTCGGAAAAATGCGGTGTTTGAGCAAAACCAAAAATGGGCCATAACCATCCAACATAGCACGCAACCCGCAGCAGGCTAAAGATCAATATCAGCCTCTAATGCATTATTTTCAATAAATTCACGTCGCGGCTCAACTTGATCACCCATCAGCGTTGTGAATATTTCGTCGGCCGATATAGCGTCCTCAATAGTCACTTGGAGCATGCGCCGCACATTAGGATCCATCGTCGTTTCCCATAATTGCTCAGGATTCATTTCCCCCAAACCTTTATAACGTTGAAACGATTGTCCGCGTTTGGCTTCTGACATCAGCCAGAGCAAACCTTGCTCAAACGTAGTCACCAAATGCTTTTTCTCACCGCGTTGCATCCACGCGCCATCTTCAATCAGTCCGACCAAATCGGCATTAATGGCATACATTTCTTGATAATCTTTAGAAAGTAAAAATTCTTTGTTCAAGACAATAGGGTGATCCGTACCATGCTGACGAAGCACAACACGGGGCAAATACATAGCAGTTTCGGGATTCAAAATCAAATTGACTCCAAATTCTTGCGTTTTGAGATCCAATTGATTGAGATACGTTTGTAATTGCGTGACCCAGATTTGCATATAGGCCTCATCCTGGAAATGCTGACTTTCTAATAAAGGCAAATGGATGATCTGTTTTAACAAATCATGGTGATAACGTCGCGCATAGCGCTGCATCAATTGTTCCAAACGTCTAAATTGCGCCACTTTTTGACTTAAAGCCAAAGAAGAAATAGGTGGCGCAGCTTGTGAAGGGTAAAAGGATGCACCATCTAACGCACTCATGGTTAGAAATTCAAACAAAGCATCATCGTCTTTGACATATTGCTCTTGCTTGCCTTGTTTGATTTTATACAATGGCGGTTGCGCAATATAAATATAACCGCGAGTAATCAATTCTGGCATCTGACGATAAAAAAACGTTAATAGCAATGTACGAATATGCGCACCGTCGACGTCGGCGTCGGTCATGATAATAATGCGGTGATACCGAGTCTTATCTGGATCATATTCATCCGGACCAATGCCACAACCCAAAGCGGTAATCAACGTAGCGACTTCTTGTGAAGACAGCATTTTGTCAAAGCGCGCTTTTTCCACATTTAAAATTTTACCTTTTAAAGGTAATATCGCCTGGAATTTACGGTCACGACCTTGTTTCGCTGAACCACCCGCAGAATCTCCTTCCACGATATACAATTCTGACAAAGCCGGATCTTTTTCTTGGCAGTCCGCTAATTTACCCGGTAAACCCGCGATATCTAATGCGCCTTTACGTCGAGTCAAATCGCGAGCCCGCCGCGCCGCTTCACGCGCACGCGCCGCATCAATCATTTTACCAACAATGAGTTTCGCAACTGCTGGGTTTTCTAATAAAAAATCGTTGAATTTATCTGCAACCGCCGATTCAACCGCCGCTTTGACTTCAGAAGAAACTAATTTATCTTTGGTTTGCGAAGAAAATTTAGGATCTTGCACTTTGACTGACAGCACAGCAGTCAACCCTTCACGCGCATCATCACCCGTCGTCGCTACTTTGGCCTTTTTAGCAAAACCTTCTTGTTCAATATAATGATTAAGCGTACGAGTAAGCGCAGAGCGGAAACCCGCCAAATGCGTACCGCCATCGCGTTGCGGAATATTATTGGTAAAACATAATAGATTTTCCTGATACGTATCATTCCACTGCATGGCTAATTCTATTCCAATATTGTCTTTTTCAGTTTGCATCGAAAAAACAGTGGGAAAAACTACCGTTTTATTACGATTCAAATACTCCACAAACGCTTGGATCCCACCTGCATAACAAAAAATCTCTGATTTTTCGGAGCGTTCATCTTTCAAATGAATATTCACACCCGAATTTAAAAAAGCGAGTTCACGCAATCGGCGTGCTAAAATATCATAAGAAAATTCAATCTGTGTAAACGTATTCGGGCTCGGTTTGAACCAAATTTGCGACCCGGTCGTCGTACTGGTTCCGGTCGCAGCCAAAGGCGCCAGAGGCTCCCCATGCGCGTAATGTTGCTCGTGGATTTTTCCTTCACGTCGAATCACCAAATGCAACGACTCCGATAGCGCATTGACCACTGACACCCCAACACCGTGTAATCCACCGGACACTTTATAAGAGTTGTCATCGAATTTACCGCCCGCATGCAAAATAGTCATAATGACTTCAGCGGCTGAACGACCTTCTTCTTTATGAATATCCACAGGAATACCACGGCCATTATCCACCACCGTAATAGACTCATCGGCATGGATGGTGACTAGAATTTCAGTACAATATCCCGCCAATGTTTCATCAATCGCATTATCTACAACCTCAAACACCATGTGATGCAAACCAGTGCCATCATCCGTATCGCCGATATACATGCCAGGGCGTTTACGTACTGCATCCAACCCTTTTAATACTTTAATATTGGTAGAATCATAGGTCATAGTCATGTCAACACTCATAAGGGTATTCGCTTGAAATTTCGCAAAATATATCGTTGTATCATATCAGATTTTTGTCTTATTTTCGAGTCAAAACGGGAGGATTTGGAATAAAGCTTGGGGTGAAAATATAATAATCAAATTACACACAAAAAACATATTCCGCTCTGCGGTGTAATATGATTGGTGGTGCCGTGATTATGTTAGGCTTGGCTTTACTCATCGCAGCGACTACTGCTTGCTTGTCAACGTTTGCGGAAGAGGTAGCGCCTGGGTCGATGCGAAGATAGTACCGGCCTTAAACACTTAATATGTCACTGTTTCAACTTCTTTTTAACCGTACCTTTGTTTGATGTCAGTGTTTCGGGGTCCTGTCGCCCCGGTATCCCAGCGTGCTCGCAAGCTGCGCGCGCTAGGAGCCCTCCGTAGCGCCACCCCTCAATCCAGATCGATCTCAATTGAGGGGTGGCATGTTGGTTGCTATTTTGCGCGCGGAGCTTGCGAGCACGGAAAATAGTAACCAATATGACAGGACCCCGAAACACGGCATTCGAACAAAGGTACGGTTAAAAAGAAGTTGAAACAGTGACATAGCTGAGTAAGGCTCATGCATGCCTATTTACGCCGTCAAAGACTCCAGTAATTCTTGAGCATGTAACCGAGTTTGAGACGTAATGGTTAACCCTCCCAACATTCTAGCCAATTCTTCTATTTTTTCCGCAGGCGTTTGTAAATGCGTGATGCGTGAAAAGGTCTGTGCTTGGTCAGCATGCTTTTGCACTAAAAAATGCTGATGTGCACTGGCAGCCACTTGCGGCTGGTGGGTCACACAGAATACTTGTAAACGAGAGCCTAATTGGCGCAACAACCGGCCAACTATCGCCGCTGTTCCGCCACCGATGCCAACATCCACTTCATCAAAAAACAAAGTTGGCGTGCTCCCCTGTTGCACGGCAATCAATTGAATCGCCAAACTAATGCGCGACAGTTCTCCGCCCGATGCAATTTTGGTTAATAAATCAGGGGGCATGCCAGGATTAGTCGCAACTCGATACTCTACTTTATCCAAACCATGTTCTTGCATCGTAGTAAGTGGTGTGATGACTAACTCAATAAAGCCATGCGGCATGCCTAATTGCTGAATATTCTCAGTAATTTTCATGGCCAAACGCTGTGCAGCATCCTCGCGTGATGCCCGAATTTGCATGGCTAGCGTTTGATAAGCTTCTTGTGCGGCAAAATAATCTGCCGCCAATTGCGCTTTGCGAGCTTCCATTTGTTGTTGGTTTTGCAATGCCTCTTCCCAAACCTGCCCTTGTGCCGGCAATTGCTGCACCGGAATCTGCCATTTACGCGCCAAATGATGTAAGGCACTCATCCGCGTTTCTACCGCTTGTAAGCGCTGCGGATCCATCGAAATCGCTTGTCCAAAATTATCCAGCTCATCATACGCTTCGTCACACAGAATACGCGCTTGCTCTAGTAAATTTTGGACAGACAGTACCTGTCGGTTGTCCTGCGGCAAGCGCGCCAGATTTTGTAAACTGAGATGCAGACTTTGGCGGATACAAAACTCATCTTCAGCCTGAAGCATTTGTAATATCGCTTGGGTTTGGGTCGCGTACGCTTCCGCATGATGCAATAATTGATGCTCTTGATGTAACGCTTCGATTTCACCTTCGACAGGGTGGATGGCTTGCCATTCTTTGAGATTTTCGATCAAGAGACTATTGTCTTGTTGCGCATTCGCAGCTAAAGCTGCTTGCTGGGTTTGAAGTTGTTGGCAGCAACGATAGCACTCAGATAATTGTTTCCGCAAATCACCATGCCGGGCAAATTGATCCAGTTGATCACGATGGGTCGTAGCTGAAAATAAAGTTTGATGTTCGTGTTGGCCATGAATATGCACCAAAGTTACACTCAATTCTTTCACTTTTTGTAAGGGGAACGCCACACCATTGATATACGCTTTGGAACGGCCTTCGCGCGTGATCACTCGGCGCAGAAAAATATCGTCGTCCACCGCCAAATCATGGGCCAATAACCAACGTGCCGAGTCTGAATCCACAGAGCAAATAAAACAGGCTTGGATATCGCAAGACTCCCCACCCGGCCGAATCACACTGGCATCTGCACGACCGCCCAATGCCAACATCAAAGCATCGATCATAATCGATTTCCCAGCCCCAGTTTCTCCGGTGAAAGCCGACATCCCCGCCGCAAAATCGAGTTCCAATTCAGCAACGATGGTAAAGTTTTTGATGCACAGAGAGGTAAGCATGGTTATCCCTCAGAACCCCAACCCAATTTAATTCTTAGCGTATCATAATAACGATAGTCTTTAGGATGCAACAGCTGTAATGACCGCTCACTTTTTTTAACTCGCACAGATTGACCAGGTGCAATGGAGTAAGAGCATTGCCCATCACAAGAAATCTGTAAAGGCACTTCATTCTGCGCACTGATCTCAATCCGCAGTTCGGATTGATCATCGATCACCAAAGGACGAGCCGAAAAGCTATGCGAAAACATGGGCACCATCACCATGGCATTCAATTGAGGATGCAAAATGGGCCCGCCTGCCGATAGAGCGTAGGCCGTCGAACCAGTAGGGGTTGCCAAAATCAACCCATCTGAACGGTAATGACTGACAAATTGTTCATTAACAAATACATCAAACGTAATCAGCCGTGTTTCATTACCCCGGCTTAATACCACATCATTCAAGGCTTGCGCCGCAAAACAAACCGTGTTTTGTTCATAAATAGACATAGCCAGCACTGAGCGTGACTCTTGAAGATACGAGCCCTGTAAAACCTGATCCAATTCCAGCGCAAAATCATGCGGCGAAATATCGGTTAAAAAGCCCAAATTCCCCCGATTGATACCCACCACTGGAATATGATGTTGAATCGCGATCTGCCCAGCAGACAACAAACTCCCATCCCCACCCACTACAATCATCAAATCCTGATCAGGATCGAGCTCTGCACGTGGCAATACGGGGATGGGTAAATCACAATTCTGCGCAGTATCGGGATCCAGCATTACGATATGCTTTTGCGCCAAATGTGCGGAGACTTGTTGCAAAGTCTCCAGCACATCCCTATTTTCTCGTTCTAATCGCGCATATAAAATGACGCGTTGGAATTTTTTTTGCTTCATAACCTAACCATCGGTATTGGTTTGAGAACGTGAAGTCCGCTTGCGCTCCGTCTCGTTTAACTCTTTTTTCCGTATACGGATTGTTTTCGGTGTCACTTCTACCAATTCATCATCATCAATGAACTCTAGAGCCTGTTCCAAAGACAATTTGATCGCTGGGGTTAAAACAATATTTTCATCGGTGCCCGATGCTCGCATATTAGTTAATTGTTTTTCTTTGGTGACATTCACGACCAAATCACTATCCCGAGCATGGATACCCACCACCATACCTTCATAACAAGAGGTTTGTGGCTCAATAAACAAACGACCGCGCTCTTGCAAATTAAACAAAGCAAATCCACGAGCAGTACCTTGGCAGTTGGCAATCAGAACGCCATTATTCCGTTTTCCAATCCGGCCTTTTAACATCGGGCCATAATGATCATACACATGATACATCAACCCAGTCCCGGAAGTAGCAGATAAAAACTCAGTATGAAATCCAATCAAACCCCGTGTAGGAATTTGATAATCTAAACGGACACGTCCTTTGCCATCTGGAACCATATTTTGCAGTTCCCCACGACGTTCGCCCAATTTTTCCATGATAGCACCTTGATTGGCTTCTTCAACGTCGACAGTCAGGCGTTCGTACGGCTCTAATTGTTCGCCATCTTCTATTTTGATGATAACTTCAGGTTTACAAATAGCCATTTCATAGTCTTCGCGGCGCATGGTTTCAATCAAAATCGATAAATGCAACTCTCCGCGACCAGATACCCTGAATTTATCGGGATCTGCGGTATCTTCAACGCGTAAAGCCACATTGTGCAACAATTCTGTTTCCAAACGTTCACGAATCTTGCGACTGGTCACAAATTTCCCTTCCTGACCCGCGAAAGGCGAATCATTCACTTGGAACGTCATGCTAATAGTCGGTTCATCCACGGTCAATGGCGGCAAGGCTTCTACCAAAGAGGGATCACACAAAGTATCGGAAATATTTAAATTATCGATGCCCGTAACCGCAATAATATCGCCAGCCCGTGCTTCATTAATTTCTACGCGATCGAGTCCTTTAAATCCTAACAATTGCAACAATCGTCCGGCGCGCACATTGCCATCTTTATCAATAATTTTTACAGCACCTTTTGCTTTCACATGGCCACGCGTCACACGACCAATGCCGATGGTACCCACATAAGAAGAGTAGTCCAAAGAAGAAACCTGCATTTGAAAAGGACCTTCCGCATCCACATCCGGTGGCGCAACCCGATCAATAATGGTTTGCAACAAAGGATCCATATTGCTGCTCTCATCATCGATATCTAGTTTTGCATAACCATTCAATGCAGATGTATAGACAACTGGAAAATCTAATTGCTCGTCAGTCGCGCCCAAATTGTCGAACAGATCAAACACTTGATCCATGACCCAATGGGGTCGAGCGCCAGGACGGTCAATTTTATTGATCACGACGATGGGCTTTAATCCACGCGCAAACGCTTTTTGGGTTACAAATCGTGTCTGCGGCATAGGACCATCTACGGCATCTACCAACAATAATACACTGTCCACCATGGATAAAATTCGCTCCACTTCACCACCGAAATCAGCGTGTCCAGGCGTGTCGACGATATTAATTTGATAGCCATTCCAATGCACAGACGTATTTTTGGCTAGAATCGTAATACCGCGTTCTTTTTCTAAATCATTTGAATCCATCAAACGCTCAACTTTGGGTCCGCGCTCATTCAACGATCCAGTTTGCTGCAATAATTTATCAACTAACGTTGTTTTACCATGGTCAACGTGCGCAATAATGGCTACGTTTCGAATTTGTTCAATCATAGATACCTTAAATAAGCCCGATTCAAATTATAAACGAATGATTATACATGATTTTAGCTGAGTACGAGATAGAAATTATCTTATAGCAGTGATTTTGATCAGTTCACCACATATTTAAGATATCTTTGCTACACTTAGAATAAGAAGAAAATCAAGGAGACGTGGGATGAAGAACTTGATTTTGCACCCTACTGACATCAGTCAGTGGTATGCATTAGTCACCGAAGCAGAGGTGGCTACGCATCAAAATTTAACTGAAGATACTGAAAGTTATTTGGTATTTTTATTACAACGCTTTGCACAAACACCCCAATTATTTGAATCCACTGTCGCAATAGATTTTTTGACTGCCCTCCATGGACCTACTCAATTACAAATTGAGCAATTAAAAGCAGTGGGCGACAAAAGTCTATTGGTCTGCGGGCTCTTTCCAGGTTTGGCTACACGACGCCATGTCTCTCTTGATTATTACAGCCAAATGGGAAAAGCGGCTTATTTGACTGTCAGCGAATTGCAAGAACGCGCCACAGCTGAATTGTATTTGCAATTGAGTCACCATTTTCCCAACTTACAAAAAATCCTCCAAGCAATGCGCGGAAGTTTTTATCAATTTTCACAAGCTGAACCAAATTCAGCCTGGCTTGACTCGGATGAGACGCATACTCATTAGGGCCTGCTTAAGGGCCTCCAATCCTAGTGGAGATCCTTTATACTTTGTAGACAGTCGCAATGATCCCGCAATGATCGCTTAAGCCATCTCTCACTTCGACGCTAGAAGCATGGTACCCAGACGTTGTAAATAACCCATCCACTACAATCCCTAAATCACCCACTCGGTGCCATTGTTTATCAATAGTAGTAGTAACATGGGATGGAATATTATCCCGGTACTTTGTTGCAATGGTATCAAAAATTTCTTTACCGCGTGGGGCATTAAAATCGCCACACAAAATAAATTCCGGCACCCGCTCAAGATATGCAAACAATTTCGGTAAATCTTGCCTTTGCATTTGATTGACCTCCGCATTGGGCGTCCAGGTAAAATGGGTATTAAGCAATTGATACATTTGATTTTCTTTACACACTTCAACCATCGTGACAACTCGAGCCATTTTTTCTGGATCATTTTTTGTCATCCGGATAGGATTTAGGTTATTCCCTCGATAAAAAACATGATGTTGATTTAAGATGGGTAGTTTGGTGAGTGTTAATAACCCTATAAAAGATTCCACCTTTTCTATGTCGATAATATTTTGAATGGTATAGATGCCGGTCATGCCAGTCATTTCTTCTAAAAACGCTTTGTCCTTACCCAATACTTCTTGGAGTAAAATGACATCGGGCTGCACCTCATTAATAAAAGGCAAAATACGCTCAAAATGGTTATCCATTTCAATATTTAACGAAATAATTTTTAACGTCCGCTGTTGCATAAGAAGACCTAAAATTCATCCATAAAAGGTGTATACCCAATAAACCCCAAAATGCTATTTTTCACCCCATTGATTCATTTACGAAACAACAACGCCACATCAATCGCATCAAAAGTATAATTCAAACTACAAAATTCACAACGAATATCGACTTGCCCTTTTTCTTGCACCAAATCCTGCGCTTCCTTTTCACCTAGCAACCCAATGACTTGTTGCATTTTTTCATGTGAACAACGACATTTGAATTGAATAAGACGCTCTGGATACAACCGCAACTCTGTTTCGTGATAAAGTCGATGTAACAATGTTGCATTATCCAAAGTTAATAATTCTTCTGCAGTAATGGTCGCCCCAATTTGCACCGCATACTCCCAAAAATGTTCCCGTTGCATACTGCTTTGGCCGGGCATCAACTGCAATAAGATTCCAGCCGCGCTTTGCTCATTGATCGCAAACCATACTTTGCTGGGCAATTGTTCTGATTGGGCAAAATAGTGCATAAGATTGTCACTCATAGCCGTCGAAATCAACGGCACGACGCTTTGATAAGTTTGCGTTTGTTGATGAGGGGTCAAATTGATAACCAAATTACCTTGCATAAAGGCTTCGGTATACTCTTCATCTGACAAATTCTCAGAAAAATTGGCAAAGCCACGCATTTGTAATAAATGATCGCATTGAATCAACATCAACGGGAACCGCTTATCCCCTTGAAATTGCACACTCACCTCACCCTCAAATTTGATCCCACCCACTAACAACGCGCACGACATCATGGCTTCGCCTAGTAGTTGCTTGATTTTGAGAGGATAGACACGTTGTTGCGTGATGGTTTGGTAGACGCTATCCAAATGGACCATTTCCCCACGGATAGCCGCATGTTCAAATAAAAACCGTTGTAAACTATTCATAGGATGCAATCACAAACAAAGAAATACAGTATATCAGAGAAGAATGTTCTGTGCAGAGCTTATAATGTTGTACACCCCCCCTCATCCGTTGCTTCGCGACACCTTATCCCCTTAGGAAGGAGGGCTCCCGTCGCGCGCAGCTTGCGAGCACGATGGGATACCTGCAGCGGCAGGAGCCTGATGAGACAAAATAAAGTTGTCCCATCTACGATGGTTTAATTTTGACAACTTTTGCGCTATGATGATGAAAATTTAATACAGTCCAATGAGCATATCAGAGCAAATCATGCATTTAATTCCAACAATACTTTGTGGCGGCGCGGGATCGCGCTTATGGCCAGTTTCACGTGAACTACATCCCAAACCGTTTATTCGTCTGGATGATGGACAAAGTTTATTGCAAAAAGCGTTTTTAAGAGGCGCCAACTTACCTCATGTCGCTGAAATATTGACCGTCACCAACCGCGAATTATATTTTAAAATCGAAGAAGAATTTACCACTATCAACCACGCATACCTCTCCACCACCTTTATTCTTGAACCCTTTGGTAGAAATACCGCTGCGGCCATTGCCATGTCTGCGCTCCATATCCAACAAAACTATAGCAGCGATGCACTCATGCTAATACTCGCCGCCGATCACCTCATTACCAACCAAGCTGCATTTCAAAATGCTGTGAACGACGCGATGGACTTGGCATTAAAAGGTCGATTGGTCACTTTTGGTATTACGCCGCATGAGCCCAATACGGGATATGGCTATATCGAGGCCAATGGCGATGAAGTTTTGCGTTTTGTAGAAAAACCAACTTTAGAACTGGCAGAAACGTATTTGGCTACGGGCCGTTTTTT
>Ga0209598_10001293_pt1 | contig 20464 bp, 17 predicted proteins | sample M_140807_EF_Meta_FD_187317 | JGI IMG/M metagenome (GOLD analysis project Ga0209598, IMG submission 187317) | Freshwater microbial communities from Lake Montjoie, Canada to study carbon cycling - M_140807_EF_MetaG (SPAdes) (version 2) | ecosystem: Environmental > Aquatic > Freshwater > Lake...
TTCTTCCTCTTTAGCCTGCGTTCCCTTCCGCTTGAAGATAAACCACCGATTCAAGAACGAATACTGCTTCACCGTATCAGGCATCTCATACTTTTTACCTGACGCTGCAGCCATCTTGTAGGATTCCTCAAACATATTTGTGCTCTGTTTGAGACCCATCGCCTTGAGCTCAGCAGCATTTAAGAGCTCCAAGCCAATCGTTGCGAGCTTCTCCGTGAGAAGTGAAAACGGCACCAAGTATTCGCGGTGAGATGTACCAATGCTGATAAACTCTACATCAATCGGCATGCCAAACGCAGCAGAACCAAGCGGCAGCTCCTCCTGGTCATACTGCTTGACAATCGTCCAGATGTTGGCACCCGCCTCCATTCCAACCTTCTTCTCGCCCTTCTTAACATTTCGCAGAAGCTCAAAGACCTTCTCACCATCAAAACAACATCCAACGAAATAGCCGCCCACCTTCACGCTATCCCTGATATTCTCAAGCAACCCATTGAAACTAGCCTCATCCTTGAACAAATAGTGAAGCGCAAACATGATCGCAGCACAGTCCGCACCATTCTTTAACTTATTCTTACCGTGCTTTGTGACATATGGAGGAATCGGTCCGGTAGGCTCCAGTCCGTAAACGGCTCGCATGATATCACGCTCTTCCTCCGTCGCACCCGCCTCACCTGACGAAATTGACTTCGCCGAATCGCCTATAGTGAAAATCATCGGTGCAAGTGGTCTGCCACGCTGCGTTACAAGTGTATTCAAATAGCGCCTATAAGCACCATCCTCAGCGCCACGAATACTGTCGCCAGCAATGTCAACACCGAAGACAAAGGATACATCATTACGTCGCCACTTCTGGATATCAGCCGCCTTACCCACAGCGAAATCAACAAGAGTCTTATTTTTACCCATGAGACCCTTCTCTAGAAGCAGGTCCTCCTTAATATATCTGTTGTGGAAATCACGAAGACCGCGAATGAGAGCCAAATCCTGCGTCGATGCCTTTCTCTCTACATAACGAAGACCAACTCCTTCGCGACCTTGTGTCATATTCATGAGTTCAAGACTCTCTTCCATCGATGGATTTTCGGAGCCGGTCTTGATCATGGTCTCCGTGATCGGCTCATGAATACTGTTCCACACACTTTCTGCTACCATGTCACTATTCAGAGTACGCCCGACGATTCCACGCTGAAACCGCTCAGTCTTATCGTGACGAACACGTACAGGTATCCATCTCCACCCTGGAAGTTGCTTCGGATCATACGCCATTTCTACAATGCTCTTATCCTGAATCGGCTCTGAAGAGCGATCCGTGCTGATATATTGCTGATTTGTACCTGTGTCCTCAAGAAGTTCCCGATAGCAGATATTTGCCATAGTATCAGGAAACTCTTTCGGATTGAAGAGAACAGGTTTGTAATCACGCTTTACACCTGGTCTCGATAACTTCGGTAGCTCCTTTTCAAGTAAGACTGTATCACGAGGATTATCATATCCAGGATCCGCGCTACTGCCTACGAAGAGTCGCAACGTTTTGTAAGAAATGGTTTCACCTGTTCCTTCCTTTACAAGAATTCCCTCCTTTTCTTTTCCTTCTTCCTTTTGTATGCCAACTAGAAAGTCAATCGTATTGTCGTGAGCCGGCTTCCACTTAAATTGCTCCAAGAATCCTACACCAGCCCGCTCAGGCAGAGGTGACTCGTTCGGTGTAAAGATCAGACCATCAGTGTTGTACAAATAATCTTTTGCGCTCGTCTTTTTTAGCACTGCAGCAGCTCTCTGGAAAATCGTCTTATCGCCGGCATTCGCAAACTCGAAACGCTTGGCGGACACCTGGAGTCGCGTCTTCGGTGTCAAGCTTTTTACAAGAATATCTGGACCGCCTCCCTCGTTCCACGTAGCTACCCATTTGTTCATCATCTTGTAGCGTGTCTGTTCGACTTCCGCTTTCTCAAAAGGCAGCGCCGCGACCGTGCGGGCGCCAGCACTAATATACATGTCAAAGAACAGCAGCTGTTGAATTCCCTTGCCCTCTTTATTGACTGTGACCCATTCACCGTCAAGGAGTGAATCTTTACATCCTTCCTTTTTCAAACCGGTCCTGTACACATTCATCGCCATATCAATCATGAACAGTTCACCTTTCGTATCCGTAAAACCTAAGACGCGGAGACCATCTGCCTTGTCTGTGACGTTGTAGCCATCATAGAGACTCGGGACACCCTCCTCCTTTTTCTCAAGCATGTTTCTGAGTTCAAGTGTTACTGGCGCAACACCACGAAACCGCTCTTCCTTCGTCAGCAATTTGTAACTGTTTAACACCTTCTCTTTGACGGACCGACGGATAAGCAGAGTGCTTTTCTGTAGACCACGAAGAACCTCTCCAATACCTTTGATGAGGGAACTAAGCGCCTTTGCAGGATCGGTATTCTCTGGAGATCGCTTGATCTCAACTTCTATCTCATAGGTCGGCGGCAAAGAACGAATGTTCTGATCCATGAAGTTTCTGACCCACTTGTAATTGCCCTTGGCGTCCTTTAGTGTGCTGTGAACAATTGATAAGTCGAACTGGAACCCATCGCCCTCGAAGGACCAGCGCCGAATGAGGCGAAACGCCTTCTTTTGCTGTCCCCAATTCGTCAGCACATCATTAATGACGGCAATCGGAAGAGGAATCTCATTACGCACCTTTACAGTTGTGCCATAATCTTCGAGTTCGAGCGGAGGGTCATTGGACGCACGATCCTTGGTAATGGCTACAAAGGGTTTGCCAGCCATGCGATTGTCCCGGCAGTATTGCTGGATCACACCCATTCCAGACAAGGTAAACCGATTGTTCTCGGGCGTGGTGACAGTCAGGCGATCTTCTTGGGGAAGTGCCGTATATCCTTTTGATCGGAGTCGCTGTGCAACAGCCAAGAAAGCTGTTCCGTCAACCTGACCTGCCTTTTCCTTTGATCCAAAGGTAGCTTCACATTCCCGCAAGGGATGCTCCGTCCAATTTTGAATAATTGTCTGGAGAAGCTTATGTTCGGGAGGATACAGTTCCATTGCGCTAGTTCTATTTCTAAAGCGCGTTTTCCCTTTGAGCCCCTTTCAAGTTTTGACAGCTCCTGAACAAAGGATGGTAATGGCTTCGGCGCGCCCTAAGATACGGGAATAGTCTTCTTTCTTTATCTTCTGACCAGGCATCTTGCTATGCGGTGTAAGATTCAACTTAGTTAATGCAACTTTGAGGTCCTCTAGCTTCCCTTCATTTACAGGCCACCCGATTGACCAATTCTCCTCCTCCTTTCGTATGATCCAGTCGTGGAGAGACTTTCCCATTTTGAGTTCCGGATTCTCGAAGGTCCATAGGTTCTCGGAATCGAAAACAAGTACCGGGCGGTCTCGTTTCCAGTTGCGAATGTCGGATGGAAAAAAGCGGATTGTTTTTGCCTGGAGGGAAATCTGTATCTTTTGAACTGCAAAGAGTTCACAGAGCGATTCTTCGAGCGCAACTTCCGTTTTCGGTGCCTTCTCCGCCAATTCGGCAGAGAGGAGTTCTAGGATCTTCTTTCTAGACCAGCGCCGTCCGATCAGATCATTTGGCACACGTTCTTGAAGTTCCACGATTTTCTCCATTAGGATTTGCTTTTGTACACTTGGTGTGGACTCTCGGAACATGGTGTCTACACAAAACAAGATGCCGGAGAGAGCACCGGGAAGAGGAAGAAGACTTTTTTGGAAGCCATCCCATTTTTCTACAGGTTCAGTATCAGCATTTGTCGTCGTGGTGAACGTCGGCAAATGATGTTTGTGGGGGTTTGTTGATATCCATTTATTTATAAGGTCCATCGGCTAGTCTACAGTACTTATGTTGCCGATGTTTAAACGGCTATCCTCCATGAGCCGGTCTCTTTCCTCAAATTCCTTTCTGTTTGCTTGGCAAAAGACCATAAATTTCTTCATCTGTTCAAAAGACTCTTTGGAGACCTTGCTTATGTCAAAAAATACACCATTCGTATTTTCGCTAAACTCGTTCTCTCCACGTTTCAGGATACGAAACACCTCCTGTTGTTCACTGGGCACTAATTTCTTGAGTTCATCCATGAAACGTTTTCTTTCGTCATATTCTGTATCTGTTAATGCCGCCGCTGTAGCGCTCATTCTTTTTCTTCTTCTTCTAACTCGTCTTCATTATTTTCAGCCGATTCCGCAATAGGCTTACTCATTGTCTTACCCAAATACATACCGACACTCAATATATATTCATCATTTACCTGGAAACGAGACTTCTTGATTTCGACCTTTACAACTTCGCCGAGTTGAAGATTATCAAATTCTTCATTGCCGATGTGAAGATCGCGCGGCAAAATAATGCGGACTGCATCCTTGTAGTTAACAAACATACCCATCTTATTCTTGCGAAGGACCTCACCCTGTAAGATAGTGCCATCGGGAGGATAGATTACATTTCCTTCCGCCTGAATGTGATAGACAATATCTCCAGTATTGCGCCCCTTTTCAATGTAGCCTACAGATCTTGATAGCAACTTGAGTGTTCCGGGAAGAACAAAACCATGTAGAGAACAGCGACCCTCAAGCTTAAGTGCCAGCTTTTCAGAAATAAGATTCTCAATTTGAACTGACCCACGTGAAAGATCACGGGGTGTAATGGGTATTTTTTCCTCAAAGAGTGCTACTGTTTCCATTCTGCTTCCTATTTGTACGAATGATTTAGGTGTCAATTTTTACTTACGCAGAAGTCCACGATGCCCTGACTTAATTGTGGAAATAGGTCTATAAAACCAGCGCTTACCGTTTGTGCCCATTGAATCCAGCATACGTAGAGCTAAATCAGTCAGCATACAGACCTTATTTGAGTTTTTCTTAAATGTTCGGGCACCCTCTAGCACTTCTGTTTGAAGTCCCATTGTCGTTTTCGCATATCTTGCCGACAGTTCACCGATTTCTTTAATAAGTTTCATGTGAGCAGATACAGTACTTACATTACCGCACTCAGATCCAACGTCAGGCTTCTTTCCAGGTGCAACAGGACGATTTGTCTTGAATACGAAAATCCCGCGCTTGAAATTGACAGTTCCGTAAACTTCGCCTGTTTTTGATGAATCTGCCTTTAAATTTTGATAGCGGTCGTTTTCAGGATCTTCTAGAAGTTTGATAATGGCATCACTACATGGCTTTCCGTCGCACATGTATTCCATTTTTCCTGTTGTTGGATTGAGAGTACGAAATGCTATCGAACCATCTGATTCAAGAACCTGTTCTTCCCAGACAGTCAATAAATCTTCATCATCTGCTAACTGTCCAAATATCGCAATTTGTTCAGCATTTGTCAAAATTTCATCCCACAAATATTTATAGAGGACACTCTGGTAATGGTCAATAAGCTCAGCCGATGAATAAATGGATACATAGAAATAAGTTATCATTTCTAATATCTCTTTCATACGTCGCAATTCATTTTTGTTCTTTGAATATCGCGTATTTACAAGTGATTGAAGTGTTGTAGAAATATCGCCGTCCTTTGGACCGCCTTTCATTCTTGAAAACCATTTAGTAAACTCATTCCAGAAATGAAGAACTCCATCTACATTCACTTCTTCCTCTTCAACATCTACTTGTTGATCTTGAGCTTCACCATCAGTATCAAGGGCTACTGCAATAGGTTGATAGATGTCACGTTTTACAGGATAGGTAGCTACACGTAACGCGATAGGTAGACGAGTGTCTGAAATGCGATCAGGTTGAAAAAGATAGAATCCATTTCTAAATGTAATAAATCCTTTATGATTTGCCGTTTGTATTTGAAAGCTTCGATTATCTACAACAGATGATAAAAGAGTTACCAGAGATATTTCTGGAATATCAGCAAACGCCTGTTTAAAATCTGCATATTTGTAGAATGCTTGTTTCTTGAATAGTTCACGCAGGCGATCTTTCATTGTCGATTCTCTGTAGCGAGCTGAATATTCGTCATATGTGCTGGTATCTGCTGTCATTTCATCAACGTCTACAGGCTTTGCGCATTTATAATCGCACGATTCTATCCAATCACATACACTTGTGTAAGGCATATCATTTACATCTACGCTAGGGCGTTCTTTGCCTTGTGAATCAACTTGTCTTCTAGGGGGTAATCCCTGAATAAGAATTGCATCGCGATTTAGATTACAATCGAGAGCATTCATTTTCAAAAATCGTGTTAAAACACCCATGGTCACTGCCTTGTTCATTGCTACGCGATACATGTAAAAATCCATTGTCTCCTTTTTCATGGATTCTGGAAAAGCGTTTACAAGAAGATGAATAGTACAGTTTCTATCCTCAACGGGAAGAAGGGCGTGGCTACACATACGAATACCGCGACCGAGGACCTGTTCTAGCTTATTTAAGTGAAACCAGCTGTCAAATACATATATGTCGCGTATAAAACGTAAATCAATACCTTCAGCAGCCACTTGAGAACCGAGTACAACTTTGACTTCTTCACCAAATTTGTTCTTTTCTGAGCGTGCGAGATCGACTGATTGTTTATTATTGGGTGAATATTCGCTGCGCCCAGTGAGTATTACATATTTTGCAGCGACGAATGAATGACCCGCTGCTTTGTGTTCTTTCTCTTTCAGTGGACATTTAGCACATTGTCTGCCACCTTCAGTCTGGACACCGTCCTGTAAAAACGGAAGTTCACGACCCGCCAGCGTATATCCATTTGCTTCAAGCGCCAAAGCCAAAGTTAGCGCTCCAGATTTTACAAAACGACTATAGATAAAAGCCACGCCCTTTGATGTGCGGAGCCGTTTGATAAGAAGCGCGGCTTTTGGTGAATATGCAGGCAACTGGTCTTCTTTTAGCCAGGTCGGCGGACCTGTCTTAGACTGGAATGTTTTCAGGGATCCGCGGCTGCTTTCATCGAATGAAGTTGAAAACCCTTCTTCTCTTACACGAGAAGCGCCAGGAAATAACCAGTTGCCGGCTTGTACTAGCAAATCAACTGTATTTACACCCATTCCTTTTGACTCAACTGTATTACGTGTTAGAGAATCATAGAAACGAAGAGCTTCTTCTGTAAATTCAACTTTAATTAATGGTAGATTCACCATGCGCTCTCGTTCAACATCGCTTATTGCGGCGCCATTCGGTGCAACTGTAGACCATCTTGTCACACGCGGTACACCTTCAGGATCTAGACGAATAGGAAACGAAAGGGGATTTTCTCCTCTCATAAATGACATGTAGGCAGACGCTGTGTTTCCTAATAATTTTTTACCAATCTCAGTCAAAACACCATTTTTGAAAACAACAGAGTCACTAATCTCCGCTTTCTTATCATTGCGTAAAAGTAGATTAAATAAGAAAATGATCTCGCGATACGAATTGTACATAGGTGTGGCGGTAAGTAACATGAGTTTTGTTCCTTCTGTAACATCCAAAATTCTTCGAAGAACAGGCGTGAGTTTCTTTCCCGCCTCGGATTCCTTTATGTCATCTGCGCCTGCAGGAGCATCTATATTATCTTCTGCTTCCGTTTCTGATCCGATATCACGCAAATTATGTGCTTCGTCAATAATGATGAGTCGTCCTGAGAAAATGTTTCGGAGATTCTGAAGTTCTATTTGGGCGCGACGTTCAGGAGGAATTCCTTTTGGAACACGCTCCATGATTTTGTTTACATAGTTGTAGAATTCCAGATATCCATACATAACATAGCGCTTTCTCATAAGCTTAGTCGCGCGAGCCTGTACAAGATTTTTTTCTCTTACATATTCTGTATTTGTTAAACGTAAATACGTATTTCCAGTACATCCGCGCGCTTCGTTTACAGCGTCCTCAGAATCACCGAATTTCACGGAATTAATATCAAAGATTGTTCGTTCAAATCCGGACTGAATATTGGGCGGCGCAATGATAATGACTTGTTTCCGCGGATATTTCTCAAGATATGCTTCAGCTGTGCTGACTGCCGCACATGTCTTACCGACGCCGACGCCGTGAAAAAGTAGAGCAGAGTTATAGGGTGTTTCGGGTGATAGGAAGCGTGTAATAAATCTCTGAACGGGACTAATTTCAAATTCCCGTGTAGGATCGCATAAATCTTCTCCCTCAGCAAGAATTTCTGCCATAGATCGCTGTTTATTTTCCGCAAATTCGCGCTTCCTCAATAGTTTTGCTATAAAAAGAGGATCATCTACATCAGGATACAGTGCACCGTCATTTTCTACCTCGGCTGTTTCATCCTTAGGAAATAGTTTCCGCTCAATCAATACTTTGAGTATCTTGTCTCGTTGATCAAAGTCAGTTTCTCTTGTCCACATGTCTATGACTTCACTATCTGTTTTTCCAGTCAGTGTTTGTTCTTGTACAGGTCTAGCTTCCTGTACAGTCACTGGTCTAGATAAAGTTGTGCTCAATGATTGAGCCTCTTTCATAGATCCTGGTCCACTCATCTCTATGTAGACTAGAGAAACAAAGACCCTATATCAACGCGTAAATTACTCATGAAGAATCGGGCAAAATGATCGTAATAGCGTAGTCATTTTTACCAAGATTTCCCGTTTCTCAATATTATCTGCCCTGATTTTTTGTAACCCATCCTCTAAATTAAACCACTGAAGATTACCAATCTCGCGTTTCATATGTAGATTGGTATCATCGTATAAAACTTGAAGATTACTCTTTACAAAAACTGTATAATATTTATGACAATAATGTACATGATTTGATCCGTAAAATGTCTCGCATAAGGGTTCGATATTTTGGACGACAATTACATTTTCTTTTTTAATACCTGTTTCTTCAGACATTTCACGTAATGCGCAAGCGAGATCATTTTCATGAGGGTCTCGCCGTCCTTTTGGAAAACCCCACTCGGGAGTATTCCAATGAACTGTACACTCTTTTACAAGTGTTTCAAGTGAAAATTTCCCTTCATTTATATCAATGCCGTCCTGAAGTATTTGAAGTTTCTGACGTGATATTTCTTTATCGTTTCTATAATGTGCCGACGTTCGTGAATCAATCCCCCACAATTCAGACCATAAATCGTCAAAAGGAACTGTGAGTAAACGTTCTCTTTCTTTATCGGTCATCCCCTGTATCTGTTTTTTGATATACTCTATATCCAAGGGGTTGTATTTTCCCCGTAGGATTTCTACAAAACCTAGACTATCACGCCGCTGAATTAAAAGAACTTCTAATTTCGACGCATAACTTTCAAACCCGGTACACGACGATGAATTTTTTGTGAGAACTTCTGCTTGATTCCATGAGAGATCATTTACACGAAAAATAACAGTGCCGAAACTCGTGACAGGTGCAGAACAACCGCGAAAACTATGTCCTATTAGACCACAATTTGTACAAGTGCCTTTTATAAAATGGAACATCCTTCTTACTATTTCCTCGTACGTTGTCTTTAGTCCTTTTTGACATCTGTCAATAGATGCAGCTTCCTCCTTCAGTCTGGGGTCCATTCTTTTGGCATACGATGCATATTTCGGCACTTGGGTACCCTCAACAACCCTCGTACAACCAAAAAAAGGCAGCTAAAGAATTTTATGAGGCTCTAGTATTTTTGATACCGTGTCCTATCTGTAGAGAGCATTACTCTCAGTTTCTACAACAAAATCCTATAGCACCATCCTTAGACAGACGTGAAGATCTCTTCAAGTGGACGGTAGATTTACACAATTCTGTAAATAAACAACTTGGAAAGCCGAGATTCACCGAGTCTGAATCGATTGCTTTCTATTCACGCCTTGGCGCACTGGGTAGAAGTCCAGTCATTACAACGGAAGATTTCGCCGAGGCAGATATGCGAGCTATTTTACGTGGGTTCGGTCTCGGTGTCGCTGTTACCGCTGTTTGTGGCGCAACTATTTGGTATGTATCAAAGGGTGACTCTTAGTAGAGATGGATATCAATCCTGAAAAAATGAAAAAACTTAAAGAAGGACTCCAGATTCCGACTGGAGACACACATGAATTAAAGCAGTCAGTAAAAAAGATTGTTGTAAAGCCGGTTATGTCAAATGATCAAATTAAAGCCAGAGAAGGTACATATTTCGACGACAAAGGAATAACCATTTACGATGAGGATGTAGATATTTACGGCAAGGACCCGGCGACGGGCTCAGAGAAACTTCTCGCAAAGCTACGTAAGAATGTCTTACCAAAGGACCTCATTGAAAAGGGATGGGAAGCCTATTATATTACAGCAGCGCCGTCAAGAAATCGTGGCGCCGCCGCTGGTCCTATTGATGCCAAAGGCGCCTATTGGAAAAAGAGAAAGCCGACAGATATTACAAAATGGTCGGCACGTGAAGTCCTAAATGGAAAAGTTAGTAAGATGCGCGTAAATAACAATGTGTTTAGCAGCGTTTTAGGATATTTTGAACAGACTCCATTCATGGGTCTTCCGTGCCGCTTGACATCCTATACACAGAAGTATTTCAAATATTACAAACACGGAATTCCTTTTATTGAAGAGATTAACAATGCTTTCAAAACCCTCATTCCGGATAACTATAAGCAACAGTACAAAGTTGCAGCAGCAAAACCCATGTATCAGATTGGCGACACTGCGTTCTCCTCGGTGACGATTAATCGTAATTTTCGCACCGCGCTTCACCAGGACGCAGGCGACTTTCGTCAAGGTTTCGGAAATCTTAGTGTGATTGAACGTGGAAAGTATCACGGCGGCTCCACAATGTTCCCGCAATATGGTGTTGGATTCAATGTGCGCACGGGAGATTTCTTAGCCATGGATGTTCACGAGTGGCACTGTAATACGGCAATGTATGAGACACCAGAGGATAAAGCCTATAATAAGAATCTACCGAGAATTCATCTTGATAATCCTACGACAGGGACACAGGGTGCCGACAAACCCTATACACGCATTTCATTCGTATGTTACTTGAGAGAGAAGTTAATTAAATGTAAAGATTCAGAGACACGCAAATATTATAAACGCATTGCTTTTGACCCTGAGAGAGGATACTTGAAGTCTCGTACTCAAACTCGCAAAAAGAAAGATAATGAAGAACAGGAGTAATGGATCAAGGTCTCGCAAGTCTATTAAGAGAAGCAGGCGGACAGGCGCCAGCATTTAATAATAGCAAAAAAGGATTTTTACCATCAATACCATCGTTTTCATTTACAGATATAGGTACAGTAGACAGTTCATCAATAGTGCAAACAGGATTTACCTATTTATTTTACCTATGTATAAGTGCATTTATTATCTTTTTACTTCTTGTATTAGTTCATTATACATATACGCCGATTTTCTCATTTTCATCAGGTGACGGCGGTACTATTCCGATAGGATCAGGCGTTTCTGATGCGCAAGTTATTTGGGAAGAAGAACCTCCTGGGTCGGCACTCATATCTAAATTTGACAAAATACTACCCTGCGGATTCACATTGTCTCTCGATGTCTTTGTAGATAAGGATTTGGCGGTTTCAAATACGGAGCGCATGATACTCTATCGGGGGAAAAAGGCGGTAGTGCCCCTGGCTACGAAAACATTACAGGCAAATTACCCCGATTCCAATTTACTAATCTATTTACAAAACGATACGAACGATTTAGTCGTTTCTGCAGTCACATTTGACGCGGCTGGTGAATATATTGAATCTGCACCGACTGTGCTCAACGTTCCTATCAGACAACCGTTCCGCTTATCAACTATATATCTTCCTAATTTGCTGGAAGTTTATATGAATGGGCGTTTCATTGGTTCCCGCGTATTAAAAGGAAAACCCAAGCAAACATCAACACAGTTTCTTGCTCCCCCTGAACAATTCCAGCAAACGGTAAAGATTTTGAATGTGTCTTATTGGTCACGCCCTCTACTTGCTAGAGAAATTGCGTCAGCACCACCGCCATTCCCTGTTGCCTCCGATTTTAAACCTTCGGATTTGACACAGTGTGCGAAGTAAGTAAAAGTAATCATTGACTCTATTTTCTAGTTAAAATTCAGAGCCAACGGTAGAATGTGGTATTGGATTGTCGCAATACTTGTTGTAATACTAGTCTTCATATTATTTTACAAAGGATACTTTAATCCAAAGGCAACTGTAACTGGCACTGTTGTAGAAGGACCGTTTCCTTTATCTAAACCATCGCCTGTATCAACAACTGAAGTTGCGCAAAAGTTTTTGACAGGAAATACAGGATCTATACAATTTTTCGTTTACATTCTTCCATTTCAGAAAACAGGTCAGGCAACAAGTTGTAGCACAAATCCCGGTGACCCAGTGTGTGGCACAGAAAGATATAATATTTGTCCCTGTACCATGAGAGATTGTAGTCAATGTGAGCATAAAGGATATAATAGCATATTAAATGTTTCAAATATTCTAAAGCTTGAGGTTTTGTCCTCTCCGGATGCAAGCCGTCCCGGTCAGGCATCAGCACAACTTACAATTAGAACACTTGGACTTCCTGTTGGAGTAACTACAGAACAAACGTCTATTGAGACCTTTGCTCTTCCTCCTCTTCCGTTCCAGAAGTGGGTAGCGGTGACAATAAGCCGCGAAGGAAGACGATTCGATGTATTTTACAATATGGATCTTGTTCTTTCAAAACGCACCCAGTATTCTGTAGATCACTCATCTGCTGCTAGCGCCCCGATGCTAGGAGATACAAAACTTAATGGGCAATTCGCCTTTTTCCACGCATTTCCTGAACGCTTAAATCTACAGCGAGTTGGTATTGAATATAAGAAAGTTACTGATACAAATGGAGCCCCGCAATTTAGTATGAATATGGATTTACTGACAAAACTCAATCCTTGCCCTAATGGTGCTTGTATGAAATCAATTACGGTTCGTCCCGCTTCTCCACTTTATGGCTGGGATACACAATATGACTAAAAAAAATGGAGTACTACAAGCAGAAGAACGATGAGCACCGTTAACTCTGTGAAAGCAACTATAGTAGCTGCTCTACCGACAAGTGGAGTTATGTCATATGTAGTTGGATTTATAATTTTAGTGCTTGGAATCACAGCACTTTATTACCTGTATTCTTATTTATTTGGAATGCCAAAGGTCCAATCAACTGTTATCGTCGGCAGTTCCATTCCCGCAAATCAGCCTACGGCGAGCCAACTTTATAGTATTCCGCCTCCCTATGAAGGTGGTGAATATTCAGTGAGCTTCTGGTCTTATATTACGGGATGGAAGGATAAGTTGGGTCAAAGGAAGCACATCTTAGAAATCCGTGGATCTGAGTTTTCAACACTTGTTGTTGGATTAGGTGTCCACAAGAATAACCTCGTTGTTCGTGTTCACACGAAGGTACCTGGAGATACAGCTCCTCCTGCACCGTCGGGCAAACCGGCTGTAGATCCCGGACTCAGTGTTTCACAGAACACGAATCTGAGTACCGAAAACGTGAAGCAACTGTTTGCAGGTGGTCAGATGGATCAGGGTCTCTTAGAGACTTACCCTCTCTGCGACCTACCGTCAATTGATTTACAGCGCTGGGTTCTCATCTCCGTGATATTGAATGGAAAGACATGCGATGTTTACTTGGATGGCAAACTTGCCCGTTCTTGTATCTTGCCGTCATTCTATCGTGTAGACCCTAAGGGTGTCAGCGCGAAGTTACTCGACTTCGGTGGATATGATGGTTTTATCAGTGACGTGACATTTGTTCAGAGATCTCTCAACCCGGATGAGATTTACAGAATGTATATGTCCGGTCCTACAACGAGTGGCGGTGGCGGCATATTAGATTGGTTGGCGAATCTATTCAACGTGTCAGGATCTCTTACACTCAAAACACCCCAGGTGAATGTTACATATGCGAAGAGCACGATCCAGGTTGGAAGCTGATTTTAAAGTCTGTATTTCTTAGAGAATGGAAGGATCAGACTCCTCGTCAATAATGAACATCTTTTTTGGTGAAAGTTTTCTGGCACAATTCTTATTGGCATTTGTCATCGTTGTGCTCGTGTATTTGATGTTTATCTCAGTTGAATTTCTCTACGTGTCCTTTTTAAATATTGGTAGCCGCGTTATTGATCTTTTCCCCTTTACGGCATCCTCAGATGATAAACAAATAGTGATTCGCCAGGACATTAAGAAGTTTCCTGATGGAAAGTTGATCCCGTTCTCGGATAATGAGAGAACAGGTATTGAATTTACGTACAGTTTTTACTTGTATGTGAATCCCTCGACATTCACTGGTGAAGATACACTTGCGTCTGTATTTTACAAGGGCTATATGACCCCGTTTCCTCTCTTGGGTCCTGGAGTCTTCATCAAGAAGAATGCCAATACGATGAGAGTCTTCATGAATGCTTACAAGAACCCTTACATGTATTGCGACGTAGAGAATATCCCTGTACGGAAGTGGTTTCATTGCGCTATAATGGCACGGAAGAATGCACTTGAGATTTACATCAATGGAAATCTCTCCAAGAAGTTGAATTTTGAGGGATCATTACCGTACCAGAATTTCCAGGACTTGATCCTATTTAGTCAAAATAGTTTGGTTGTTCGTGGATCAACCACGCCTGCAGTAGATCCTGATACGTTTACGGTTCAGGGGAGTTTCAACGGAAACTTGGGTGGACTCAAATATTTCGGATATGCGCTCTCCTTTACGGAAATTCAGAGCCAAGTCACGGTCGGTCCCAGCAAGAAAGTGCTGGCTGCCTCACAGGACATGCCACCTTACCTCGCTGACACGTGGTGGACAACAAGTTATACACATACAACTTAAGAAATCGGCGTTCTTTTTGTAATTCTTCTTTTGCTCTTTCCACAGCAAGAGAAGAATGACAGGTGGTGGTCTCCTAGGATTAATTGCTTACGGCGCCCAAAATGTTATTTTGAGTGGAAATCCGCAAATGACCTTTTTTTACAAGGCATTTAGGAAGTATTCACATTTTTCGCAAGAATCTATTTCAACTGCCATGGATGGACAGAATGAACTGTTTTATGATCAGCCTATTAAACTCCGGGCAAAAATACAGCGCAGTGGAGATTTACTAAGTGATATTTATTTTTCGTTTCGTATTCCGGATATTTTCAGTAAGCAATTAGCGACAAGTTATAATCGTCCTACGCAATTACAGTATCAGTGGGTACGATATTTGGGAGTAGCTATCATTCAGAACGCCGCCTTTTTTATAGGTGGGCAAAAAATACAGGAATTTGACGGAAATTATTTACTTGCCAAGGCGCTAACTGACTACGATACCGATAAGTTTGAGAAATGGCGTGAACTTGTGGGTGATATACCTGAACTCATGGATCCTGCAAACGGACAATATGCAGGTGGAACAAACAATACTGGATATCCGAGTGTTTTTAGAGATGTTACGAGTCCGCAAGGTGGGCAAGTAAATCGCCCATCGATCTTTGGTCAAGATATTCATGTTCCGCTTTCATTCTGGTTTACAGAATACTCATCGCTTGCTCTTCCTCTCATATCTCTTCAATACCATGAGTGCGAAGTACAAATTACATTAAACCCAATTAAGAATTTGTACACTTTTTTAGATGTTTCAGGATATCGTACGAATCCCGACTATAAGATGTTACAGTCAACATCTCTAATAAAACGTAATCAACCTGATTATATTCCGTCAAATGATATAAGTGGTCAATGGCGCTTTTTTGCTACGGACGTAGGTTCAACGGTACCACAATTGAATGGGTGGTTCTTAAATGCGCGTATTCAGAGCACCTATATCTATTTAACAGAAGATGAACGACATGTATTTGCGGGGACACCACTGTCCTATATGTTTTCACAAGTGACAAATTATCCCTTTTCTGGTCTTTTTACACGACGTATTCTAGATTTAGAAACACATAATCCAATTACACGACTCCTCTTTGTAGCACGACGTAGTGATAGTCTTTTATACAGAAATGATTTTGGTAATCTTACCAATTGGTGGAATTTTCCGAATGCGCCATATGTTCCGACGCCGAATTTGAGTGCAGTCAATACGAGCGCATTTTCAAGCGGTCTTTTTATTCCACAGGGGCAAATGGATATTTTGAGGTCTCTTCGTATTTTGTGCGACGGCAACGAAATACAGGAGGAAAAACCGATTGATTATTTTACAAAGATTACACCCTGGAAGAGTTTGAATGGAAAACCTCTGCGACTTGTGCCGGTTTACAATTTTGCCTTGAGTTCACCCAGCACGCAGCCGTGTGGAAGTGTCAATGCGAGTCGTATTCGGAATTTCCAGGTGGAAGTTGATGTGTATCCTCTGCCGGTCAATACAAATTATGTATATGACTTGAACATCTATGTGGAGAACATCAACTTTTTGGTTATTGAGGGTGGCATGGGTGGTCTTAAGTACGCGCTTTAGACCCGTGCGGATTTTAAATGAGCATAATAGGATGATAGTTTATATAACTGGTGCTTCCGGTTCAGGAAAAACAACACTTTTAAAGAGTTTATCAGTTAAACGTTATGATTTAGATGATATTTACGAAAATAATTGGAAAAAACATAAAAGGATTGATACCGTTCAAAAAGGTGTAATAAAAGATATCAATATACTATTATCTGAGCATAAAAATATTGTATTTGTTGGACTTCAGGGAAAGGATAATTTACCATTCACACCTGATGTAGTCTATATACTTATAAGAAAAGACTATGAACAATATTACAGAGATAAACTAGTGAGAGATTTGAATTTATTATGTAAATATAAAAATGAGTTTGAAGAGGTATTAAAACAAAAGCCTTTTGATGAATTTAGACTCCATTTTTGGTCAAATGATATAGTTAATATGAAATCGTTAGATGAATTCAAAAAATATGTAGAAAAAATGAATAATAGCATTAAAAAGGATTTTCCTACTGCAGAAATTCTAACGGCATCTGAAATAATAAAAAAAATAAAAACGCTCTTTTAAAATCCGCAGGCGTCTTCAAGTATGCGCTATAAAAAAATGACTTTGTAGTCTCCATCACCTAGAAACCAATAGTTGTATGGCGACTTTCTATTTTTCGTCATATACTCGTAGACTTTGGGTATATTCCATTTACAGCATTTTTCAGGAACGCGGATCCATTTTATGTTACAGCGCCCCTCTTCATTTTCATAGTTCGGTTTTTTCTTACAGCTAGTTATTTCAATTGTAAATACATCGTTCTTTGCGTCGAATTTAGGAAATTGACCACTAAGTTCCTTGATTCTTATACGTCGCACTTTTGTTTTTTGTTTACGGGTTAAATTAATCATCTTTTTATTTTTATTTGTTTTCGTCAGTTTACGAAAAAATGTAAATATACCCATCTACTTATCACCTGTTTTATCTTTGAGCTTGACTTCCATAAATCCACTCTTTTTATTCGGATTCAGAGTGGCATATTCAGGATATTCTTTCACAATCCAGCGGGCAGATTTCTCTACACGCTCTTTTGTTCTCTCCTCCTGCATACCTCCTGCCTCTTTATAATAGGACGATTTAGCGGATACATTGTTCAAGCGAACAACAGCTCCGTCAGCCTTATAATACAAAATACTGCGTAAATAATCCTCCTTATCATCGAGCGTAATCTTGATTTCCTTTGTCCCGGGATTTATACAGCCCCAGAAACTACCAATAATATATTTGAGATCAGTGCTGACAGCCGCCTTCATGAAGAATCCGTTCGGGACGGCATAAATACCCCAGAGGCGCGCACCGGCTTTCGCGCATTCGCTGAATCCGCGCCGTATCACCTCCTTCAGGGATATGAGCTCTTTCTCATGACGCTTCACCCGCTCGTCAAATTCAAGAAAGCCTTTAATATCGTCGTCGATATTTACGATTTTCTTACCCTTCGGGAAATAGTCGCTTATGAAATTGCGAATAGCCCCCATGCCGACGATACCAACGATGAGTTTACCATAGCTTCCTGTTACCAGTGTATCCCGGTAAAGATCAGCCTGCTCTTTATTGGCGACAAAGACATGAATTTTTGAAGCAGGAATTCCATACTTTTTCAGGACAGTCAGAGTTTTATCTCTAAGTGTTTCGGGGCGTTTATACGACGGAATCGCAATGATCCAATCATCCTTTTGTTTTCTGGTAGCTCTCGCCATATCTACAAAGTATATTTATTTTTAGTAAATAGGTATAAATGAATGCTGTATCAAGTGCATTGTATTCAGCAACATACAATCCTGCTGCTGAAAAAGCAAAAGCAGAACAACAGGTGGCGAACGATGGAACAAAGTCTACACTCAAAGATCAGATTGATAAAGTTAAAGCATATCGAATCACAGTTGGCACATTAACGGCGAAGGCAAATACAAAATTGGATACAATCATAAGTAAAGCACAGACAGTTTATGATAGTTCATCCTCTGACGCCGCAGCATATCGTTCAGCACAGGATACAATATATTCCGCAGCTAATGATGTATTTAAACAGCAACAGTATTACAGAATTTTAAAGAGTTTTAATGACTTATTTCCAAAGCAGATTAAAGTCTGGAAGGGAGATAAATTAATTGAGGATGCCGATATAGTGAAGCTAACAGAATATCTCAAAGGAGTAGCTCCGTTTATTACAGGAGCAGACGATAAATCAGCTGATGAAATACAGGCGAAGATATTCGTTGTAAAACAAGATTTAACAACTATGTTAAATAAAACAAAAGTAGCAGAAGTATCAATTGAACTTGATGAGCCAACATTGGACGATAAACTAAAGGCACAGGGTGCTGTTGCCGATCAGACCTTCGACTCAGGAAAGCTCTTTTTTGATGTATGGGACAATACAACAACATTTGTATCCTATTTTTTCTATATTACACTCGGTCTCTTGGGCGGAATGCTCGCCGCCAATGATGCAATTGGACGTGAACCTAAATATCGCGTTCTTTTTTTTATCTATGGATTCATTTTCTGTCCGTTTGTCCTCGTCTATTATTTGATACGCGTAGGTCTGGGAACTGCGCCGAAACTCTACACTATGCTTCCAATTACACAGACAAAAGGAGAAACATCACTTGGTTCTTTCTTTCTCTTTCCTTTCTATTTTCAGGAGGATTTACCGGCTCGGAAAAAGATGGTCGATTTCTTGACGGAGTGCGCGACACTTGTTGGAAAGACATTTGATCCGAGTACGTTGCCGCCGCTTCCTGAAGCAACCACATCGCTTGCACATAATATTGGCGCTGCCATGCGCGCTTCGCTACCGAATTTAAGCACAATACGTGTTCATAAGGGCGACTTCTTTCCAAGTGTAAAAAGTGTACAACTAGAGAGTTATTCTGATGTATAGAATAAAATTGAATATATAAGATAAGGATACAATGAGTACCGATATGGACATTGAACCATGTATGTTCTGTCTTGAAGTAATTAAAAATGATGATGAAGTGATTACACTAATATTAAATCAGTATGAAAGGGGTACATGTAATTGTAGAATTTATACACATGTTACTTGTTGGATGTCATATATCTTACATAAGGGTTACGCAGAATGTCCGTTATGTCATACAGTTATACAACCGAGATACACACCTCCTATCATTGAAAATCCAAGCCAGGAAATAAATGTGATTCATAACAATCTAGTATATCAGTATAGAATTCCATCGACATCTACAACACATCAACTTGTTATACCTAGTATCAGTAGTAATGATACTATAGTCCAGGCTACTTGTAATAAGTCAAAAAAAATTGGTTGTTTATTATCATTTACACTTGTATTAATGATAATATTCTATTTTGTACGACGATAGTCTAATAAGCACCTTCAAATAACTGACGCATCTCTTCATTCGCAATAAAATTGTCAAGTTTTAGTTGCGTTTTCTTAAGTAAACCTAGAGTCCCCTTATCTCGCCCCTGAATTGCATTAAACGTATTTGTTGAATGTATTACATGAAGAATTGTATTTTTGCTATAAAGTTGAACCATATCCTCAGTAAAATCGTTTAGAAATGCGCGTTCAACGGCACACGGCTCATTATCATCGTACTTTCCAGCATAGGACGAACGAAATGCTATTGTACAATTGAGAGCGTGATTATCATTGTAGGGACCGGCGCAGTAAATCTCATCTGTATCAGTGTAATACATATAAGTTTTACTACAGCCAGCAAGATCTATGTCTGGATTTTCCTCTAAAGCGCGCACGGCAATAAGTACACGTTCAGGTGGATAATAATCATCATCGTCCATGACCACGACAATGTTGCCTCTCGCTCTCTCTTTCGCAATATTCAACTTTGCACCCATCAAGAGACCACGCTTATAAGGTAGGTACACAATATTGGGTAGACCAGATTTCATAAATAAGTCCGCAACCTTTTGAGTAGCATCACTATCATCCACGATGACCCATTCCATTTGATCCACAGGATAAAGCTGTGCCTTGTACATTTCGATGAGTCTCGGTATAAATCTTCGCCGATTACAGGTTATTGTAATCACAGATACATTGACCATTTCATTACTGT
>Ga0209598_10001294_pt1 | contig 20446 bp, 17 predicted proteins | sample M_140807_EF_Meta_FD_187317 | JGI IMG/M metagenome (GOLD analysis project Ga0209598, IMG submission 187317) | Freshwater microbial communities from Lake Montjoie, Canada to study carbon cycling - M_140807_EF_MetaG (SPAdes) (version 2) | ecosystem: Environmental > Aquatic > Freshwater > Lake...
TGGTTACATTCTTTTTGATGCCATCGTGCCCGATGCCTCTGCGGCGGCATCCGCCCTCCGCGCGCTGGAGTCCGTGCAAAGCGTGTCGCACCGTGCTGATGGCGAATGGACTGTCTTCACCATCCATGCGGCGCCAGGCAATGACCCGAGGGAATCGCTCTACCGCCATGCGGTGGATAATAAATGGAGGGTCCGCGAGATCAGTCGCCCGCCGGTTTCCTTGGAGCAGGTTTTTGCCGAAGTCACCGGAGGAGAGGAAAGCTGATGCCATGAGGAAGTTTTTGATTTTATTTGGACGCGAAGTCTCCAGCGCCTTTCACCAGCCGCTGGCTTATATCGTGCTGTTTTTCTTCCTCATCGTCACAGGGTTCAACTTTCAAGCGGGTGTCACGCTTCTGAACACAGGCGCGGGAACGGTCACAATGGTGCAGGCCTTTTTCAACACCGTGTATTTCTGGTTCCCCTTCGTGCTCGTTTTTCCGCTGATCACAATGCGGGTCTTCGCCGAAGAGGCAAAAATGGGGACAATCGAAACGCTGATGACTGCTCCGGTGAAGGATGTCCAAGTCGTCCTGGCCAAATACGCTGGATGTTTGTTTTTTTACTTCATCCTCTGGGCGCCCAGTCTCATCTACTTCGTGGTCTTCCAGGAGATCACAGGAGTGAAGGCTGCCGAAGCCGTAGGAAGCTATGTGGGAGCCTATGGCATGCTTCTTCTCATGGGCCTGCTTTTCACAGCGATCGGTTGCTTGGCCTCGGCGCTCACAGATAACCAGATCGTAGCTGCAATCATCTCCTTCGCAGCGATTCTGGGGTTCTTTTTTCTGGGACTTCTTTCGTTTATTTTACCCTCCACTGGCACCTTCCTACGGGAGTTGACCTATTATCTTTCGCCCGTTGAACACATGATGGATTTTTCGCAGGGGCTTTTCGACACGCGGCCTGTGGTCTTTTACATCAGCTCCACCCTTTTTGTCCTCTTCGCGACATTCCACATTTTTCAATACCGTCGCTGGAAATCATGAAACCGCCTCGCACTGGAATCAAAGTCAGCATCGGCCTGCAAATCGTCGCCGTGCTGGTGATCTATGCCCTTGCGAACTACCTCAGCTTCCTGCACTACGAGCGCCGGGATTTCTCGCGTTCGCAAAAATTTTCACTCGCCGGCCAGACCCGCTCGGTGCTGAAAGAGTTCAAGAAACCGCTCGAGGTCATCATTGTTGCCTCACCCACATTTCTCTCCCCCGTGAGTCAGATTTTCGGGGACCTGCGGAGCCTCATGAATGAGGTTCTTTTCAACAAGCGCGAGGGCTTGCGGGTGGAGTATGTCGATCCAACACGGAATCTTTCGCGCATTCAGGATTTGCAGTCGAAATACAAGCTCACCAGCTTGGACAACCTCATCATCCTCGACTACGAAGGTCGCCACCGCCTTCTAAACATCGCTGAGATGGGCGACTTCGACCTCACTCCCCTCGCCCAAGGGGGTCAACCTGTTCTCCTCGCTTTCCGTGGAGAGCAAGTGCTCACCAGCGCGCTTCTGGCACTTCTCAAGCCTGACTCGGAAACCGTGTATTTTCTGACAGGACACGGCGAGCCTTCTCCAGAGCGGGATCTTTCGAATCTCGTCGAGGCAATCAACCAGCAGAATGCGGTGGTCAAAGCCATCTCGCTATCATCCACCGATGCAATACCGCCCGACGCCTCCGCACTGATCCTTGCTGCACCGAAATCGGACCTCGATGAGCGCGAAGCGGCCGTGATTGGTTCCTGGCTGCGGAAGGGCGGCAAAATGCTGGTCCTACTTGATCCAAATAGCTCCACACCTCGCCTCCACTCGTTGCTTGCGAACACGGGCATCAGCCCTCGCGACGACCGTGTCCTGCGCTTGATCCAACTCCCACTGGCTACCGGCATCCTACGCGATGTGACCGCCCATGTTTTGCCGAATGCCGAGGTAACCCGCCGTCTGGAGGGAATGAACATCCTTTTCCCCGGAGCCACGCAGTCCCTCGCTTTCGACCAAGCCCTCGCCCAACAGGAAAAAATCCGCATTCGGCCACTTGTGGAAGCCGCCGAGGAGTTCTGGGGGGAGACCGCCTATCAACCGAATCAACCCGGTGGCGTGGCCTATCAAGACGGCATTGATAACGGCCAACCACTCATCATCGGCGCCTCTGCCGAGCGAGATGCCGTAGAAAACGACCGGGTTGGCGTTCAAAGCTCCCGACTCATCGTCATGGGATCATCCCAATTTGCTTTCAACGCTGGTCTCAGCCGGCCTGGTCTCGACCTTCTTGTAGGCTGCGTCAATTCACTCATCGACCGTGGCAGCGTAAGCGGCATCACTCCAAAAAACGCGACCCGCTTTACGCTCCAGCTCACCGACCTTCAGATGTCGCGCCTCGCCCTGCTTGTCGTTGTTGGCATCCCCGCACTGGCGGCCGCTCTTGGGCTCCTCGTCTGGTTGAGACGCCGCGCATGAACCGTCTCTCCACAATCCTTCTGGTGCTCACAGCCATAGGCCTTGCGGTCTTTGTGGGAACGACGCACCGCTGGCGTTTTTCCACGGAACGCGTCATCCAGCCAGGGACAGCTTTGTTTCAATTCGACCCTGATGACATCTCCGGCATCAGCATCAAAAACGGCGACCAATCCTTTCGCATCCAGCGCTCGGACGATGGATGGCATCTCACGAAGGGCCTAGAGGACTCAGCCTCCCCCGAAGCCGTGAATACCCTCATCCAAACAGCTCTGGAAACACCAGTCCTCGACCGCATCGATGCCACGGAAATCCGAGATGACAAAAACCTCTCGGGTTACGGCGTGCTCAAAAGCAGCCTACAAATTGACTTCAAAGGCGACAAACCGCCCTCACTGCTCATCGGGAAGACAAGCCCAGACGGCACTCGCCAGTATGTTTCTTTTGAGAATTCCAAAACCGTTTATTTGATCCCAAAAGACATCGTCCGCCTCATCACGCTGCCTATTGAAAAATACCGCGACCAGCGTCTCATGCCGATTGATCCCGCCCAGGTCGAACGCATTGTTTTCCGAAAGGGCAACTCCAGCCTCGAGCTGCAGCGGGACGCCGCAGGTTGGAAAATCCTCCGTCCAATGAACACGCCTGCCGATGACTCCGCCGTGGAGGATCTGCTCTCGAAAATCCACGCTCTGAGGCTCGAAAGTTTCCAGTCCGAAAACAAGCCCGAGTCGGCGAACGATTCCCGCCTCGACTCCTCTGCGGAGGCTCAGTTTTTCACCAGCTCCAGTGAGGGTCCCTATTCGATACGGATTGCGCCTCGTGAGGCAGACGGCTCCGCGACCGCGCACTTGGAGACAAGAAAGATCAGCGGCACGGTTTCCGCCAATGCGACCAAACTCTTTTCTCCCGACATCGAAACCCTCCGCGACACTTCACTGCTTCGCATCAATCTCGACTTGGTCGATGTCATCCGAATCGAAAACAACGACTCCAAGCGCGACATCACACGCACGCGCGAAGGTTGGTCTGACAACGCTCTAAGCGTCCAAGACATCGCAAAAATACTCGCTCGGACGAAGGTCACAGCCCGCCTGCCCGCCACTCCCTCGGAGATTAAAAACTGCGGACTGGATAGTCCTATGAAACGCATATCGTTTCTTTCCGTGCTATCCGAGAACACGCCGGAAACCAGCGCAGGCGAGCATTTGGTAGCCAGCCTTGCGATTGGAATGCCACTGGCCGATGGAAGCGTGCCCGTTTTGGTCGAAGGAACGCCGGAAATCCGCCTCGTACCAGCGTCGTTACTGGAATTATTGCCTTAGGCCGTGATCTCCGCAGCAGCAGGGGCATCTGCCAGAAGCGTGGCATTCGCCTGAGCAATGGGACCGGCGGGGATGCCAGCATCGCCCGCAAGGAGGCGTGGAAGCATAGGAGCCTTCTCAGCTCCAGTCACGACCCAGAGGACATGGCGACTGCGGTTAAGGATAGGGTAAGTGAGCGTCATACGCCGACGGTTTTGATAGAGACCGGTCAGGGCAACTTCTGCGTCGTGCACTTCACAAACAGGGTCGCCGGGAATGAGGGATGCGGTATGACCGTCTGGCCCTAAGCCAAGGTGGGTGAGGTCGATGACGGCTGGATTGCCACAGATGCTATTCAGCAATGCCGTGTAGTCGCGGCAGGCCTGATCCAAATCCGTAGCCTCCACCGGCATGGCATGAATCTGATTTTCTGGAATCGGGGCATGGGAAAGAAGACTCTCGCGAAGGTGGGTGAGGTTTCGGTCCTTGTCCCCTGCCGGAGCGATGCGTTCGTCCACTTGCACGACATGCACATTGGCCCAGGGCATTTCCTCATTCGCGAGGGCGCGCAGCATCTGCCAGGGGGTGCGTCCCCCGCTCACAGCCATCACAAAACGCCCGCGGGCTGCAACGGCAGCGCGGGCGTCGGAAGCGATGATTTGAGCGGCGCGGGCCGCAACGGCGTCGGATGTGCTGAGAATTTCCTGTTTCATAGGTCGAGCGCGAAGCCTACCGGCTTTTCAAAAAACGACAACGCCGGCGTGACTTTGTGCTTTTCATTGCGGCAACTCGCACGAAAGGGCAGGTTATCTAAATGTCATTTCAAAATCTCGGGCTCCCGGAGCCTGTTCTGCACGGAGCTCAGCGCATGGGTTACTCGGATGCCACGCCCATTCAGCTTCGTGCCATTCCAGTGATTCTCTCCGGCCGCGACCTCGTAGCCTCGGCCCAAACTGGCACCGGCAAGACGGCGGCCTTTGCATTGCCTGTGCTGGCAAAACTCGATCATCCTGAGCCACGGATTCGCTGTCTGGTTCTCGAGCCCACCCGCGAGTTGGCGATGCAGGTGGAGACGGCCTTCCGCGACTACATGCGGTTCATGCACACCGAGGTCACACTCATCCATGGCGGTGTGGGTTATGGGAAGCAACGCGACGACCTGAAACGGCATTGCGATGTCGTCGTGGCAACTCCCGGACGCTTGCTGGACCACATGCAGCAAGGATTGGTGGATTTAAGCTCGCTCCAATTTCTCATCCTCGACGAGGTGGATCGCATGCTCGACATGGGCTTCCTGCCTGATGTGCGGCGCATTGTGGAACATTGTCCCAAGGAAAGGCAGACCCTGCTTTTCTCGGCAACCATTCCAGAGGAAATCCAACGCCTCTCGGCTTGGTGCCTCAAAGATCCCGAGCGCATAGAAATCGGCGCGCTCCGCTCTCCTGCCGAAACGGTTTCCCACGCCCTCTACCCTGTCGCGGCGGACCAGAAATTCGACCTACTCCTCACACTGCTTGAGCGCACAAACTACGACAGCGTTTTGATTTTCAGCCGCACCAAAGACGGAGCCGACCGCATCTCCCGCCAGCTCAAAAAAAACAACCACTCTGTTGCCACGCTCCACTCGAACCGCACCCAGACGGAGCGTGTTGATGCTCTCGAGGGCTTCAAAGGCGGACGCTATGAAGTCATGGTCGCCACGGACATCGCCGCTCGCGGCATCGATATCGCCGGTGTGAGCCATGTCATCAACTATGATGTTCCGCAGCACCCCGAGGACTATGTGCACCGCATCGGCCGCACAGGCCGCGCCCAAACGGTCGGCGAGGCATTCACCATCATGACAGCGGAGGAACTGCCCCATGTGCTCGATATCGAGCGTTTCATCGGACAAAAAGTGCCCCGTCTCAAGATTGAGGATTTCACCTATGTCTACACAGCTCTCTTCAATGAAGACAGCGTCCTCTCCGCGCTCAAGGGAGCCAAGGGCGTGAGGACACACAAGGGCATGCGGTTCGGGGCGAAAAGAAAGCGCTGATCAGGCGAGGGATTCCTTCGCCAAATCGAGGACTTGCGAGGGAGTGAGTCCCTCGGCGCGTAGATCACGCAGGCTCAATCCACCTGTCCGTTTGGCAAGGCGGCGGCCTTCGGAATCGCAAACAAGCGGGCAGTGGAACCATGCGGGAGGCGAGGCGCCGAGTGCGCGGTAGATAAGCCTCTGCCTTGCGGTGGATGTGAGCAAATCCGCACCGCGCACGACCTCCGTGATGCCCATGGCCATGTCATCGACCACCACGGCCAGTTCGTAAGCTGGGATATCGTCACGATTCCAAATAAGAAAATCTCCGAAATCGCGCAGGGTCGTTTTTTCCAAGGGACCAAAATTTTGATCCATAAAGAAAATGGATTCCGAATCGGGAACGCGGAAGCGCCAGTTGACGCCGCCGGGTTCAGTGTAGGACTGGGCTTCCCGAGGATCAGCACGCCATTCCACCGGGAAGACAGGTTCCTCCTCATGCGGAGCGAGGGATGATATTTCGCGGCGTGATCGGTGACAGGGGTAGATGAATCCCGACTCCTTGAGCCTGCGCCAAGCATCCAGATAAAGGTGGCGACGCTGACTTTGCAAGACGGGTTCCCCACTCCACTGCAGTCCCATCCATCGCAGGTCGTCCATCGCGGCGCTGGCGAAATCCTCCGAGCACCGGTGTGGATCGAGGTCCTCCATGCGGAGAAGAATCCGTCCATCGGCATCGGAGGCGCGACGGTGGGCCATGGAAAAAGTGAGTGCATGCCCGAGGTGTAAATATCCTGTGGGTGTGGGAGCGAGGCGGCCGAGATATTTCATGTGGGCGATGAAGGGCCGATATTCGAGATTTCAGGTTAATAGTGCAAAGAATTCCAAACCTGAATACTAACAAAGAATGTCACCTCTCATCACAGAAACCATTCGTGGCCGCAAGGCCGCTTTTGCGCTGGAGAAGGAGTATATCGAATTGTTCGAGTCCCTGCCGAACGCCAATGTATTTTTCTCACCAGAGTGGGTTTATTCATGGCTCTTGAGTCTCGGGCGCAAATACGAAGTGCGTTTCATTACCTGCCGGCATGAGGGTCGCTTGGTTGGCGTGTGGCCATTTTTTGAGCACTATATTCCTGTGATTGGAAAATCTCTTTTGCCCGTGGGGGCACAAGTGGCAGATCTTTTTGATCCCGTGGCGACGGATGACGCCATGGCACCGATGGTCGAGGCTTTGTGCAGTCTTTGCCAGAAGTATGCATTTGCCTGGATGCCGCTGTTGTCGCTCCAATTCGCAAACAATGTGCTTCAGCCAGCGATAAAATCTGGCACAGCACGCCACTTTCTTCGCAAGCGCACAGAACGCTTTCTTATAGAATTGGACAGGTTCAAAAGTTTCGAGGATTTCATGCAAATGGTCTTCGGCCCGAAAACCCGCCAGAGTCTTCGCCGGAAATCCCGTCGTCTTGCGGAAAAAGGCGAGGTGCGCTTCCAAAGTTTGGAAACACCTGAAGACATCTCGCCTTGGATCACAAAAGCCATGGAACTCGAAAAAGTGAGCTGGAAAGGCGAAGAGGGCGTGGGAACTTTCGAGCGTGCGACGCACCGGGCTTTCTACCACCTGCTCATGGAAAACCTGGCCGCGCGTGGGCGGTTGCGTTTGAGCATCCTCACGCTGAATGATGAGCTGGCCGCTTACGAAATCGGAATTCTTGGAACGGATAACTACTGCATGCATGGCACGGCATTCGATCCCGCGCTGGCATCCTTTTCACCAGGCCGATTTCTCATGCTTCATGTGCTGGAAAAATGCATCAGCGAGAAGAGGCAAATCTATGACTTTTTGCAGAATGACCAAGAGTTCAAACGCCAAATGTCAACGCATGCCTCGAGCTTCTGGGACTGGATTGTATTTCCCCGGTCGTTCCAAGGTGAGGTGTTGCGACTTGTCGTTCTAACCCTCCACAATTGGAGCCAATGGAAGCGCCGGAGAGCCAAAAAAATCGAACAAGCTAAAAGAGCGAAGGCCGAGAATACCCAGTCGCCTACGACCGACTCGGAGTAGTGCATTGCATTCACTACGGCAGAATGGTTCCTTACCGAGGTCCCTCTTAAAAAAGCCACACCATGCTGGAAATCATCGACGCCACCCTTTCAATAAGCACTCTCCAGGGCTCCACCACCCTTCTGAATGGAGTGTCCGCGAAGTATCCGACTCCTCATTTTGGCGCAATCATTGGCCCCTCGGGTTGCGGGAAGACGACATTCTTGAAACTCGTCGCCGGGATAGCCCCAGGCGAGGAGGAAGGCCAAATTTCCTGGAAGGGACGCAATCTCGAGGATGAGGATTTTTCCCCTTCCGAGATTGGATATGTGCCGCAATTCAGCATCGCGCATGAGGAACTCACGGTGCGCGAGTGCGTGACATTCGCAATGCGGCTTCGCAGCACCGAATACTCGAGCGAGGAAATCGACCGTATTCTTGTCGAAGTGGGAATGCAGGAATTTGAAGGTCATCGCGTAGGCGTTCTTTCTGGGGGACAACGGCGCCGGCTCGCGCTGGCGATCGAGTTGACGAGCCAGCCTGAGATTCTCCTTTGCGATGAGGTCACCAGCGGACTCGATCCGCAGTCCGAGGACGAAATAGTGAAACTTCTTCACGCCATTTCGCGCCAGAGCCAGCGCTTGGTGCTCTCCGTCACGCACAGCCTCACGCATCTGGAGCTTTATGATTCGGTGACGGTTTTTTACGAGGGCTACATTGTTTATCAGGGCAAACCGGAGTTCCTCGCTCACTACTTCCGTGTCGATTCTCCCGATGAGGTCTATAAACAACTGGAATTGCGGGAACCCGAGGAGTGGGGCGCCTCTTGGGTGAAGCACCGGGATGCACTGAACGAGGCTGACGAGACTTCAGAAAAAGAAATCCCGCGACCAGAGGATGCCGAGTATCCTGAAGCGTTGGAACTCCCGGGAATTGGAAGCCAACTTCTCACGCTCCTCCTCCGCCGTTGGATGATTTTCCTGCGCTGCCGCCCGCAAATTTTTCTTCAACTGGGATTGATCCTCGGCTTTCCTTTGCTTGTGGCCATCTTCGCTTGGAACGGGCTGCCAGCTGTGAAAAACCTGAGTATGGGTTTGGATTTGAATGTGGTCCAACAGCTCAACGAGGCGAGGGATTTTTTAATCCAGTCGAGCAAAGTCGGGAGCCTGGTTTCCGGCATTGTGATGTTTCAAGTCATCCTCCTGACGCTCATGGGGGCGAACAATTCCGGTCGCGAGATCGCTGCCGAGCGCGGTATTTTTGAAAAAGAGAAACTCTCCGGATTGAATCCCCTCGCCTACATCGGATCCAAGGCAGCCTTTTTATCAGTTCTTGTGCTCGCCCAGTCGCTGTGGATGGGACTCTTCGTGCATCATGTCTGTGGATTTCCCGGAGAACTGGGGGGGCAACTCCTGCTTCTTGTGCTGGTGAACGCCGCGATGACTTCCATTTGCCTTGGAATCTCGAGCCTCATGTCATCACCCGAGCAGGCCTCGCTCGTTTCGATTTACCTTGTTGGCTTCCAACTTCCCCTATCGGGAGCCGTTCTTGCCCTGCCGGAGTGGTTCGGTGCGCTGACCCGCCCCTTCATTTCCGCCTACTGGAGTTGGTCGGGCATACTAAAAACCCTGAAGTCCGAGCGCTACTACGACATCGTGCAGATGGTGGCTCAAAGCCCCCTGTCGCCGGGCGCTCTTTGCATTTTAGTGCTCTTGGCACACACCATGGCCGGACTCATTATTGCTTGGACGGCCTGCGAGCGTCGCCGAATCGTCTGAGTCCACATCACCAAAAAACAAAAAGACCGCCGGCTTTATGACCGGCGGTCTTTGTTTCAAGATGAGAGTCGAATTACTTGATATGGGCTGAAACCAGCTTGGTCATTTCGAACATCGTGACTTGGGTCTTTCCACCAAAAACAGCTTTGAGCGCGGCGTCAGCATTGATGTTGCGCCGATTTTTTTCGTCCTGCAGGTTGTGCTTTTTGATGTAGTCCCAGAGTTTTTTAGTGAGTTCACCGCGGGAGGCGGGAGTGGATCCGACGACGGCAGCGAGGATGGCGTCGGGTTGAACGGGTTTGAGAAGTGCGGGGTTGGCTTTGCGCTTGGGCTTGGTTTCTGTAGGCATATGATTTTTTTGGGTTGGGTTGGTTGGGTTTTACGGTTGCCGATCTTTTTTTCAAAGGCCGGAAGACTGGTTCACGAGCTCCAATGGCGGGGAACAATCGTGTCGTTAGCACCTGAGGCCAGTTCCGTCGAGGGATTATTTTAGCGCCATTGCACGCGAAAAAATATGCAGCTTGCATTTTTTCCGATGCGCAAAGATTCTTCGCTGCACGAAAATTCATTGGCGCTGCCCAGTGTCGGAATTTTTAGAAATTTAAAACAATAGAAGAACAGATGGCGACAACCACACTCGAGCATCCCGACGCATTGGCCCGCAGCTTAAAGGCTATGCAAGAAACCGACGAAATGCTTGGCGAGAAACTCGTGCTCAACATGGGCCCCTCCCACCCTTCGACCCATGGTGTGCTTCGCATGATTCTCGAATTGGATGGTGAAGTCGTGACCAAGGCGACCCCGGACATTGGCTATCTGCACCGCGGCGATGAAAAAATTGCCGAAAACATGCAATACAACCAGTTCGTCCCCTACACGGATCGACTGGATTACCTATCCCCCATCGCGAACAATGTGGCCTACGCCCTCGCCGTGGAGAAGCTTATGGGCTGGGAACTACCTCCGCGCGGCAAGGCTATTCGAGTGATCTGCTGCGAACTGGCCCGCATTTCCTCCCACCTTCTTGGCATTGGCTGCCTAGGCATGGATCTTGGAGCCACCTCCGTCTTCCTCTACACCTTCACCGAGCGTGAGAAAATCTACAACCTCGTCGAACAACTCTCCGGGGCACGCTTCACTACGAGCTACACCCGCGTAGGTGGCCAGACTCGGGACCTCCCACCCGCATTTATTGCGATGCTGAAGGATTTCCTCGACTCATTCCCCCCTGCCTTTGAGGAAACCTGTAAACTCATAACACGAAACCGCATTTTCGTAGACCGTTGCAAAGATGTCGGAAGCATTAGCAAGGAGGACGCCATCGCCTTCGGGCTTTCAGGCCCGAACCTCCGAGCCTGCGGAGTCGATCATGACCTTCGCAAAAAACATCCTTACCTCGACTATCAGAACTACGACTTCGAAGTGCCAATCGGCTCAGTCGGTGACAGCTACGATCGATATCTCGTGCGCCTTGAAGAAGTCCACCAGAGCGTGAGCATTCTGCGTCAGGTTCTCAGCAAACTCCCCCCCGGTCCGATCAATTGGCACGACCCGAAGAGCACCCTGCCCGACAAAGTCGCTGTCCTTACGAAGATGGAAGAGTTGATCCACCACTTCATTGTCGCCACCGAAGGCATAGACGCTCCTGCTGGAGAGATCTATTTCGGGGCAGAAAACCCGAAGGGAGAACTTGGCTTTTACATTCATAGCAAAGGGGGCGGCGTCCCCTACCGCATGAAAATCCGCTCGCCCTCGTTCTGCAACATCAGCATACTCTCCAAGTTGCTTCCCGGCTCTATGGTCTCCGATGTCGTTACGATTCTCGGCTCCCTCGATCCGGTCTTCGGCGAGGTGGACCGCTAAGCTCACCCGCAAGGCAAAACCAACTGCCCGCGAAGGCGGCATTCAAACGATAGAAATTCACGTTTCCTTTTTTAAAAAATGACCTTGGCAAACTTGTTATCCGAGTCACAGATCATCCCAGAGATGTCGTCCAAAGAACGTTGGGAAGCCATTCGGGAGCTGATCGACCGCCTTGTTGAGGCTGGAAAAATTGATAAAGAAGATCGCGAGGATGTGATTGAAAGCATCCGCCAGCGCGAAGAAACCATGAGCACCGGCATCGGCTTCGGGATTGCGATTCCCCATGCTTCCTCTTCAAAAGTAGGCGAAGTCGTAGCCGCATTTGGGCGCTCCTCATCGGGAATTCCGTTTGATTCCCTTGATGGGGAACCTGTGAATTTCATTGTGCTTTTCGTGGTGCCAAAGGATCAATTTCAGACCCACCTGCGCACACTTGCGGCGATAGCAAAGTTTTTGAACGACAAAACCGTTCGCGAGGAGTTGTCAAAAGCTCCGTCGCCCGCTGCGATATTGCAGGTTTTTGAAAACCGCTCGACTCGGGCCTGATGCCAACCGTGCGTGAACTCCTCGCCTCGCGCCTGCGCGATGCGCTCACCGCCTGCGGTCTCGACTCCGCCCGAGCAGACGCCTCACAAGCCGCCGATGCCCGCTTCGGCGACTATCAGGCCAATGTCGCGATGGTTCTCGCTAAGGAAAAAAAGGCGAATCCCCGCCAGTTGGCATCTGAAATTTTATTAAAGATCGATGTGACCGGACTCGCGACCACTCCAGAGATTGCCGGCGCCGGATTTATCAATTTCCGCCTAGAGAATTCATTCCTCTCCGCAGCCTTGTCAGCCTTGGCTGCAGATTCACGCCTCGGAGTCCACTTGGCAGAGAATCCCAAGAAAATCCTGGTCGATTTCAGCTCACCCAATGTCGCGAAACCGATGCATGTCGGCCACATTCGGAGCACGATTCTGGGAGATTGCCTGGTGCGCGTCGCGAGATTCCTCGGACATGATGTCACAGCCGACAACCACATCGGCGACTGGGGCACGCAATTTGGAAAGGTCATTTACGGATGGAAACATTTCCTCAACCGTGCGGATCTGGAAAAAGACGCGATTGCCGAGTTGGTGCGCCTCTACCGCGAGGTCACCCGACTGGAAGAAACGGATGAATCCATCAAGCGCACCGCCCGCGAGGAACTCGTAAAACTCCAAGCCGGCGACGCCGAAAACCTAGCTATCTGGAAGCAGACCGTCGAACTTTCCTGGCGGGAGTTCGAAAAACTCTACGACCTGCTCGATATCCGCTTCGACGAGCGATTAGGCGAGAGCGCCTATAACGATGCCCTCGCCCCTCTCTGCGCAGAGCTCGAGAAGCGCGGCATCGCGACCACCAGCGAGGGCGCACTCTGCATTTTCTTTCCCGACACTCCCTCGCTCGAGGGCAAGCCGGCCATCATCCGTAAAAGCGATGGCGGGTTTCTCTACGCGACGACAGACCTCGCAACCATCGAATATCGGATCAAACACTGGAATCCCGACTCCATATGGTATGTCGTGGGCGTTCCACAGGCGCTGCATTTCCAGCAGATCTTCACCGCCGCAAAAATGATGGGCATCGAGTGCGAGCTGAAACATATTGGCTTTGGAAGCATTCTCGGTGAGGACCGCAAAATCATGAAGACCCGCTCCGGCGAAAATGTGGGTCTGGCCGAGGTTCTGCATGAAGCCGTCGAGCGCGCACGCCGCATTATCTCAACGCGTGCGGATCAGTTGCCACCGGATGAAGCAGAGTCCATTGCCCGCCTCATCGGCCTTGGCGCGGTGAAATACGCCGAACTCTCCCAAAACCGACTCACGGACTATGTCTTCTCTTGGGACAAACTTCTCGCCTTCGAGGGAAACACCGCCCCCTACCTGCAGAACGCCTACGTCCGCATCCGCTCGATCTTTCGCCGGGCAGAGGAACCAGCCAATCCCGCAGCGCCTATTTTCCTGAACGAACCGGCTGAGCGCGCCCTGGGGCTCAAACTGCTTCAATACGCCGAGACAGTCCCTCTCGTGTTGGAGGAGTTCCGTCCCAACATCCTCGCAAATTACCTCTACGAGTTGGCAAATACCTACCACTCGTTCTACGAGGCCTGCCCGGTTATTAAAGCCGACCCCGCAAACCGGGCCAGCAGGCTTCTCCTCAGCGATATTACCGCGCGCACTCTGGCACATGGCCTCAGTCTTCTTGGCATCGGTTGCCCGGAGAAAATGTAAAAAAGCTCCTGAATGCAGTCCGCGTTCTATGACAAAATTGTCACTTTGAGAGATTGGCCATCGCCCCAGCGGGCGGCATAGAACATCACCCCGCTATGGATATTCTTGCAACTGCCTACACAGATCCGACGTTCTTAACCTATTGCTTCCTCGCGCTGGCCATCGGCATGGCGCTGGGCTTTGAGTTCGTGAACGGCTTCCACGATACGGCCAACGCCGTCGCGACAGTCATCTACACCCATACACTCAAGCCCACGCCGGCTGTGATTTGGTCTGGCATCTGGAATCTGATCGGCGTGCTGACATCCTCCGGCGCTGTCGCCTTTGGAATCGTCGCCCTCTTGCCTGTGGAGTTAGTTCTGAATGTCGGTTCAGCCGCCGGATTCGCCATGGTTTTTTCGCTGCTGCTTTCGGCCATCGTCTGGAATGTCGGCACATGGTGGCTGGGACTCCCCGCTTCAAGTTCCCACACCCTCATTGGATCGATCATCGGAGTCGGCCTGGCAAACGCCCTCATCGGCCCGAGCCACTCGATCACCGAAGGCGTCAACTGGGCGAAGGCGATGGATGTCGGACTTGGACTTCTGATCTCCCCCATCATTGGATTTGCCGCTTCCGCCTTGCTCCTGATCACACTCAAAATTCTCGTTCGGAACCCAGACCTCTACAAAGCCCCGGAAGGAAAAAAAGCTCCACCGCTCTGGATTCGCAGCATTCTCATGCTCACCTGCACAGGAGTGAGCTTTGCACATGGATCAAACGATGGACAAAAAGGAATGGGCCTTATCGTTCTGATCCTGGTTGGTATCCTGCCGGGAACCTATGCGCTGAAAATGTCAGCGGACAATGCCTCCGTTGCAGGCATCGCCTCAGAGGCCGCTTCGATTTCCAGCGCCTTCGAACGCGAGGCAGGAAAAAAAATCTCCGGTGAATCAACGGATCAAATCCTCGCCGATTTCATCAAACCCAAAGGCACGCCGAGCCCTGATGTCCTCGCCGCCCTTGCTGGCGCATGCGACGACATTTCCACCCGCCTGAAAACCGCAGAAACCTTCCAAGCCCTACCGCCAAGCCAACGCGGCGATGTGCGCACCGACCTCTACCTCATTTCGAAATCCATCAGCAAACTCGACAAGGCAGGTAAACTGGACATGGATCCTGCCATCAAGAAAAGCCAGCAAGATATGGCCATTCATGCCGACCAGCTCACAAATTATATACCCGACTGGGTGAAATATGCCGTCGCCATCGCACTGGGTCTCGGCACCATGATCGGCTACAAACGCATCGTGAAAACTGTGGGCGAAAAAATTGGCAAGGACCACCTCACCTACGCACAAGGAGCATCGGCCGAGGCCGTTGCCATGAGCACTATCATGGTCGCTGACCACTTCGGCTTACCCATCAGCACCACGCATGTGCTCTCCTCGGGCATCGCTGGCACAATGGCGGCGAATAACTCTGGACTCCAAATGGCCACGGTTCGAAACATCCTTCTTGCTTGGGTGCTGACGCTGCCGATCTGTATTTTCCTGGGCGCCGCCCTTTTCGCAAGCGCCTTGAACGCCATCGCACTCCTCGGCATTCGCTGAGCAGACACGATTACTGCGGCACGCGAAAAAATCTCTTCAGGGCCATCAGGCTGACTTTACTTTTACCATTCGAGTGATAGATAAGAAACCAATGCGCCCTCTGTTCTCTCTGGCATCCCTCGTTGCGTTTGTATCAACCCCCGCGTTCATCTTCGCACAATCCAACCTCATCCAGAACCCGGGCTTCGAGCGCTCGATGCGTTCGGCCAATGTGTGGGCTGGAATCAGCGGTTCCGGCATCATCAACGCACCCACCGAAGACGCCAATGTGCTGAGTGCGGATGGAAAAATCGGGCAACAAACCATGCCCGTCTCGGTGAGCGCCGGCGACCTCAACAAGGATGGACTGAACGATATCGCCATCATGGACGGTCAGGGATTTCTTCGAGTGCATTTTAACACCGGCACCAAGCAGGAGCCAAAATTCGGTCCGGCCGAGTTTTCCTCCCTCCTCCTCAACCCCACCCCGCTGAAACTTTCGCTGGTCGAAACCGAGGAGCCAAAGGAAAAAGGCAAGCCGACTCCGACTCCCAAGCCGACCCCTCGACCTGCAGCGGTCAAACCCGGAGTGCCCCAACCACCCGCCTTGACCCCGGATCAGCTTTATTGGATGCGCCGTGTGCAGCGAATCAACCTCACCGATATCTCTCGCAGTGGAAAACTCGATCTACTCATCGGAAACTATGGTGGAGATGTGCTTCTCATCCCAAACAGCGGTGGCGCAAACCGCCCGGATTTCCGCAATCCAACGACCTATGAATCAGCCGTGCTACAAAAGGGATTTGAACGGTGGGGAAATGTTTTCGCTCCCTATGCGGTGGACTGGGATAAGGACAACAAAATGGACCTCCTCGTCGGGGAGGGATCCTACTCCGCCAATAGCATTCACATTTTCCCCGGCAAGGGGATTGGGCGTCCCTCGCTCGAGCCAGACGACCGCTCGGTGCTCGCCTATGGCATGGGACTCGAACAACTCTCACCGTGCGTCGTGGATTACAATGGGGACGGAAACAACGACCTCCTCGTCGCTGAGCGCGGCGGCAAGGTTGCCGTTTATCTGGGAAAAGGCGGCCCCTTCAAGCCAGGTGAACCCATTTCTTTCAACTCATTCATCACGATAGATGGAGCAGCGCCCGCCCTTCCGCCAAACACTCCTGCTTTGGAACCTGGGACGTCCCTAGATCCGATGGATGCCATCAAGGCGACCAATCTTCTCAATGCAGGCGGTGGATGCACGATCGACTCGGCGGACTACAACGGCGATGGATTGTTTGACCTCGTTTTTGGAAAACGCAGCGGACGAGTTGCGATAGCGATCAATCAAGGCACCGCCACGCAGCCAAAGTTTAAGGCTCCGGTGGATGTCAAAGTTGAGGATAGCGAAAAGCCAATGCTCATTCCTTCGGGATGGGATATTGATTTTGGTTATAGTCGCGGCAACTACGGAGGCTACATCACGGTGGTTAAAAATGACCCAGCGGCACCCGCAGGCTCAGCCTCACAGCAACCGCCAGAAGGAGCAGCCTATCTAGAAGCCGGCTACCTCAAACTTGATTACAAGGGCATGCCCCAACCGACTCTTGCCAAGCCTGAGGAGAATGATTCCAAAGTCATCAAAATTCCGAATATCTTCACCTTCTCACAGCCACTCACAAATCCTCTGAAAGTTGGCAAGACCTACATTCTTTCCTTCAAGGTCAAAGGAGCACAAATCAACAATGGCCGCGCCAATCTGCTTTACAGCGGATTAAAAAAGCTCGGCACAGGTGAGATCATCTCCAAGGGTGAGCGCGGTGACGTGAAGCGTGACATCCGGGAAGCCCGCGAAAGCAAAGTGGAAAGCGCCACTTACTCGGGAGGCTCCAACTGGGTGGATGTCAAAAAAGAATTCACCGTCAAATTTGACGAAAAAGACCTCGCCGATGTCTCCGAAACCCAACCGGCGTTCCTTCGTTTTATTTTTCAATTGACTCCAGGCTCTGGCATCGCGCAATTCGATGACATTAAGCTCACTGAAAAATAGGTCACGGATAGTATTACAGGTTATCTTTCCTGTCTTCTCCAGTTCATGAAGCTGAAAATTTTCCTCTTGCTTCTGGCAGCCACACTTGTCGGAACTGGAGTCTGGCTCAAGCTCGAGGAACGAAAGGAAATCCTAGCCGAAGTCGAGTCCATCAAGAGGCGATGGATGCCAGATTTCGACCTCAATAGTGTTTCGGAGGTGATTATCAAAACGAATAGGGAATCCCTTTTGATCAAAAAAAATGCAGACACTTGGTCTATTCAAGGCGAGACGCCCCAAAGAGCCGATCTTGCGAGAATAGGACAACTCGTTCAGCGAATGAAAAATATCAAGCCCACCGAGGAGGTAACCGCCGGTCCCGCACAGTTTGCAGGCTTTGAACTCCTGGAGCCGGACGGCGTTGCCCAAGGTGCAGGAACACTCGTTGAGCTAAGGGACAAAGATTCCCGCCGAATTGGGGCAATAATCGTGGGCAAACAGGCCTTTGCTCGACCGGACCCCCAATCACCATTTCCCCCTTCTCCGAATGGACGCTTTATCGTGCCTGCGGGTTCCAGCGGTCCAGTCGGCGTGGTGACTGAGGGTTTCGACTCCATAAGCTCGAAAATCGAAGCTTGGGTGGAACGCAGCGAAACTCCCTGAAAAGCACTTGAGGCGTTCCTGTGATTGGCACGCCATTTGCTGCGGAAGTATCACGATGAATACCTTGGCCGCCCTTGAGCAATACAGCGCCCTCTGCGATGAGCTAGATCTCTATATGAATGAGGAGAATTCCCATCTGCGTGCAAGCGGCAATGATCAGCAGCTTATCGTGGATCGCAAACGCCAGATTTTGGCCAAACTGGAGGACGCGCTCAGCTTTTTGCGCGCCGCCGGCCCGGTAAAAAGTGCCGATCACGCCGCGTCCTCGGAAGTTCGCAAGCGCGTCCTCGCGAAAGTCCTCAAGCTTCTGCTTCTCAGCCGCGAGAGCGAGCAACTCCTCCTGAAAAACTCCGTGCGCACCGCCCCGAGGATCGAAACTCCTCAGCCCACGCCAGCACGTTTGGCAACCGCCTATAAAGCCCATAAACCCGCCCGCCCTGCAGCCACGCAAGCGGAGGGGTCTTGGGTAGTCTGGTGACTAAAGAGCAGGCGCAATCGACTTTTCATACCACCTTTTCCCAGCAGCCAAGGCTTGCGGGTATTTATTTGCCGTCCTAGTCTGGCTCCTTGCCCATGGCTCAACAAAACGTCTCCATCACTCCCGGGCAGAAATACAAATTCATCGTCAAGTCGGCGGAGGAAGCTGCTGCCGTCATCCGGGAAAAACTCGGCGAAACCGCCCAGGTCATTTCCGTGCGCCAAGTCGAAGGCGAAGGTCTGGCCCGTTTTCTGAAATCTCCCAAGCTGGAGATCATTGCCCAGATTCCCAGCGAGGAATCCCAATCCCTCCCCTCCCCCGCTTCCGAAGCCACAGAGCAACTGCAAACACAAGCTGAGGCAGATGAGGACTACCTGGCACAGGAGACATCGCAGCGACGCAAGCCAACACGCGCCCGCAAGGCACGGAGCCCGCAGGAACCTAAACGCGACGATGCCGACTTCGTTCCGGAATCCCTCGTTCGGGCGATGTTTAAAAACCTCCCCACCGGTCGCCTTTGGACGATTCTCTCAAAGGCCGGAATCCCCAGTGAGTTTTTGGCTCAGTTTGGCGAACGTCCCGAGTCACGGCAACTGAACGAGCAACCGCTGCAGACGGCCATTTCCCACTTTGCGATGCTCATGCGCGACCGCGCACCAAGCCGCAGCTTGGCCCTCTCAAACCGCGTTGCATTTTTTGGCTCCCCCGGTTCGGGATCCACAACGGCACTCTGCAAACAGCTCGCGTCGGATATTTTTCTGCGAGGACGCCAAGCCTCCGTAATGAAGCTCGAAGCCGATGAACCGAATTCCAGCGAGGGTCTGGCGATGTTCTGCGAGGCACTTGGAGTGCAACTCCTGCGCACGCGTGGAGAACTCAAGAAACTCGATGAGGATACGAACCTTTATTTCGACATCCCAGGAATGGCTCTGACTGGAAAAAATATCCGCCACCTGCAAAAGACTTTCGACGAGTTGGGCATCGAGTCCCGCGTGTTGGTCGTCAATGCCGCCTACGAGCGGCAGTTGATCCAGGAGGCTTACACGCGCGCCGGTTCACTCGGAGCCACACATGTGGTCTTCACTCATGTCGATGAAATTCCCCGCTGCGGAAAACTCTGGGAGTTCGTCCTCGATGACGGCCTTGTCCCGCTCTTTGCCAGCACCGGTCAAAACATCGCCGCCGACTTCGACCGCCACATCATCGATCTCCTCGTCCGCCGGACTCTCTCGGCTGGCGATGAGTGAGCGCGCTCAGGTTCCGCAAAAAGTCTGGTAGCCCACCGATCCATCCGCTGAAGGCTCTCGATAGCCATCCTTTACCGGCCCGTCTTCAAAAGGATTGGCAAGCGCCGCTAACAAGCGGTGCAAAGGCCCGTAATCTCCCGCTGACGTCGCCGCCTCCAGAGCCTCTTCGACCTTGTGATTTCTGGGAATGACGACAGGGTTGTGGCGGCGCATTTGTTGCCTCACCTCTTCGGGAGTCTGGGATTGCCGCCCCAGCCGGACGTTCCAATCCGCATGCCATGTGGGATTCGCAGTGAACGCCTTCTCGGGATCCAGCAGACGCAAGGTGTTCGTGTAATCGCTACGGCTGCTGTGCATCCACTCAAGAAGTGACTCGATGAGTGCCATGTCGCCTTCCTCTTCGTTGAACAAACCAAGTTTCGCGCGCATGCCAGAGAGCCAATGCTGCTGAAAAATCTTTGGAAAATCGCCAAGTGATTCCTTCGCGATTTCGACGGCCGTGTTTTCATCCGAATCCAATAGAGGCAGTAGAGCCTCTGCCAACCGCGCAAGATTCCAGTGGGCAATGCCCGGCTGGTTCGCGAAGGCGTAGCGCCCATTGCGATCGATCGAACTGAAGACAGTCGCGGGATCATAAGTGTCGATGAAAGCACATGGCCCATAGTCGATCGTCTCACCCGAGAGCGACATGTTGTCGGTATTCATCACCCCATGGATAAAT
>Ga0209598_10001296_pt1 | contig 20426 bp, 12 predicted proteins | sample M_140807_EF_Meta_FD_187317 | JGI IMG/M metagenome (GOLD analysis project Ga0209598, IMG submission 187317) | Freshwater microbial communities from Lake Montjoie, Canada to study carbon cycling - M_140807_EF_MetaG (SPAdes) (version 2) | ecosystem: Environmental > Aquatic > Freshwater > Lake...
CATACGCCTGCCACTCGGCGGCGCCGTAGCTCAGGCCGCGCAGGGGCATCAGGCGCTGCGCGCGGGCTTGGGCCTCGACCCAAACAACCACGAAGGCCTTTCGAGGCCCGCGGCCGCGGAGGGGCACGCGCACGACCAAGTCGCCCTCGAGCGCCCGCAAGCGGCCGGTGACCTTGCGCTCCGGCAGGCGTTCTAGGCGACTCAGATCCAGACGCCGAACCACACTCGGGGGCAGGGCCGAGGCGAGCAGAGCGGCGAGGCGGGGCGGTGACGCGAAGACGCGCCGAAAGAAGACATCGTGTGGGGAGCGCATACACAGAATTCGGCTCGTCGCGGCGCGTGTCGCATAAAAAGCGACGAACGCGTGTCGAATGTGCTGTCGCGCCTTATCCGGAGGGTCGTGTCGCTGCCCTGTTCAGAAGGTTGATCGGCCCTAGATTACTGCGATCATCTCACCCGGGAGGGTGCACCTTGAACTACTCGCGCCTCGCGCTCGCTCTGCTCTTCTTGTTCTTCATCGGCTGCGCCCAGGTTGATCCGAACAACCCGTTCGACCCGGAGACACCGGCCGATCAGCAGGCGCGCGGGCGCGTGAGCGGGCGTCTGGTCGCGCCCGAGGGGTTCGACCTCGCGCGACTCCCCGAGGTCAAGGTCACCCTCCGGGACCTTGAGACGGCAGGCGACGGCGTGAGCGCTCAGCCCGACCTGGAGGGCGGCGACGCAGGCACGTTTGTCTTCGATGCTCTCCGCCCGACGACCTACCTCCTGTCGGTCAGCGTCACGGGCCTGAGCTTCGAGCCCGTTACACTCCCGGTCGCGCCGGGGGCGGTCCTTGAGCTCGGCGACCTGCGACTTCGCGCGCCGGACGCCGCCTCCGCAAGGCGCGGTCTGCTGACGGGCCGCGTCCTGCGGCGCGGCGCCGCGGACGACGGCCACGCCGGCATCTCGGTGCGCGTCGACGGCGCCCCCTACTTTGCCTTGACCGACGCGGTCGGCGCGTTCGTTCTTGAGGCGCCAGAGGGCTTGCAGTCCTTGGCCGCTCAGTCCGCCGGTTACAGCCCGCTGAGCCTGGGCGAGGTCCGCTTCTCCGCGGCGACCCCAACCCACCTGCCCGAGGCCTTCGTCCTTGTCCCCAAGCCGGGGCGTGTGCGCGGACAGCTCCGCGTGGACCGATTCGGGGCGCCCGCTCTCCTTGAACGCCTCCAAGCGCGGCTGCTTGACGCATCGCAGAACGCGGCAGGCGTGCTCAGCCTCGGTTCCGACGGCGCGTTTGAGGTCGCCGACGTCTCCCCCGGCACCTACACGCTCGAGGCGAGGTTGACGGGCTACGGCCCCATTGCCCGCCGCGTCGACGTCGCTGCCGAGCAAGTCGCCGACGTCGGCGAGCTGCTCCTCCAGCACATCTCCGGGGGGGCAGAGGCGAAGTCACTCCGTGGGCGCGTGACGCTCCCGGGTGCGGACGACGCAGCGGGGGTGACGGTGGTGGCGCGCTTCGCAGACCGCGCTGAAGTGCGCTTGGCAGAGACGCTCACCGACCTCGAGGGCGCGTTCACGATCGCCGCGGCGCCCGACGAGGCGTACGTCCTGGACCTCCGAAAGCCGGGGTATGAGACGCTATCGAGCATTGGCCCCTTCGCGTGGAGCGTTGAGCGCGCCGCCTTTGTCGATGCCGCGGGCGACGCCCCAGACGCGGTCCTGATGCCTGAGCCTGGCGAGGTGCGGGTCGAGGTCCGGTTCGCTGACCCCACGCTCGCGACCGATGCGGCCCGCTTCGCCCGAATCGCTGTGATGTTAGAGCGCACAGACGCGCAGCAGCCCCCTGTCACGTTCGCACCCGTCGCGCGTGCTCTCCCGGACGGCGGTGCCGGCGGCGCACCGCTCTTCGTGGGCGACGCTCGCTTCGACGGCGTCCCACCGGGGCGCTACCGAGTCGTCGGGTCGCTCGAGGGCGGGGGCTTCAGCAGCCCCACGGCGCTTGCCCGCGTCGGGGCTGGCGAGGTCGTCTCCGCCGAGCTGACGCTCACCCAGTTCCAGGGCGCCGACGTCGTCGCGGGGGTGACAGGCCGGGCACGCCTGCAGGGCCGCGCGGATGACATCAGCCATGGGCGCATCCTGGTTTACGCGCAGGGGCTGCCGCTGACCCAGATCACCGCGCCAGACGGCAGCTACGCCCTGACCGGGCTCTTGCCGGGCGAGCCGGTCACGCTCGGCTTCCAGCGCGACGGCTACGGCGTCGCGACGCTCCAGGTGCCGCCGCTCGGGCTCGGCGAGACACGCCGTCTCGACGACGTCATCCTGAGCGCGAACCCCGGCGAAGTCCGCGGGACGATCACCCTCAACCAGTTCTCGACCGAGGACGCGGTGCGGGACGCCAGCGTCGTGCTGTTGAGCCCCGAGGGCGCCCCAGTCGGCGCGCAGGGCCAACGCGAGGGGGGCGCCTTTGCCATCGTTGGGGTCCCCGCGGGCGAGTATCGACTGCGCGCGAGCGCCGTGGGCTATGAGGCTGTAGAGCGCGCCGTGCGCGTCATCGAGGGCGAGGCTCGGACGGAGAACGTCGCGCTCAACCACGAGTCCCTCACCGCTGCGCGGGTGCTGATGACGGGCCGTGTCACGCTTGAGAGCGCGCGCGACTTCGCCGGCACCGCCGTGCGCGTCCGTATCGCAGGCCGCGAGGTGCCCTTCGCCGCCGCTGCGACGGACCGGGACGGCACCTTCGCGCTGTTCGCGTCCCCGAGCGAGAGCTATCGGCTGGACCTTGAGCAGGCGGGCTGGCAGCCGGCGGTCAATATCGGCCCGTACCGATGGGACACGGCCCGCGCGACGTTTGTCGACGACGCGGGTCGCGCGCTCGAACGCGTCCTTGGGAGCGAGCCCTTCGAGGGGCGTGTCACCGTGGGCCTGCAGTTCACGGACTCTTGGGTGCAAGCAGGGGGGTACGCCGACCGCGCGGACGTCCGGCTTGTCGGGCGCGACTCGCGCGAGGTCCGCGCGGGGGTGGCGGCGGTCGCGACCCCCGCGGAGTTCACCTCATTGCCCCCCGACGTCTACGACGTGTCGGTCGAGCGTCGCGGCTTCGACCCCTTCACGGCGACCGTGGCGGTCACCCGAGCCGTACCCTCGCCCGACGCGGTCGTGGCCGCGCTGCGCCTCCGCCGCCTCGCCGACGCAGGCTTCAGCTTCTCGGGTCAGCGTCTGCGAGCGGCCGACCTATGCGGGCTCGACCTGACCTTCACCGACTTTGCGGGCGCCCAGCTCTGCGGCGACTTCTCGCGCGGGGCGCTCACCTGCGCGCCCGTCGATCCGACGCCGTTCTCGTTTCAGAGTGGTCGGCTGTCGGGCGCCTCGCTGGGGGCTCGCTCCGCCGGCGCCCCCGCGTGCGGCGGCGCGTCCACGTTCCGAGGCGTGGACTTCGCGTTCTCGACGCTCTTCAGCGCGAACCTGACCGGCGCCGACGCGATCGACGCGAACTTCAACGCGGCGAACCTCACGAACGCCAGCCTCCGCGACGCCGTATTGAGCGATGCGACGCGGGCTCGGCCCGAGAACGTGCCGTATCCGTGCGAGGGCGACCAAGCGCAGCGGCGAGGGACGCCTGCCCTCGGTGGGCACGCCGAGACCGGCGGGGATGGCGCCGTGGTCGATGACGGCCTGCGGACCGACCTGCGCGGCGCTGTGCTGGCGGGCGCCGACCTGACAGGCGCGACGCTGAGCGGCCTCGACCTGCGGGAGACCGAGTTCGGCGGCGTGCTCCTCGTCGGCGCCCAGCTCGAGACCACGTGCTTGCGCGACACCCGGTTGGCGCTCACCGACCTCTCGCGCGCGAACCTGCAGGGTGCGGACGCGCGAGGGATCGTGCTGGCGAACTCCGTGATGCAGCAGACCGACCTGAGGGGGGCGGACCTGCGTGACGCTTCGCTCCTGAGCGCGGTCCTCGACCGCACCATGCTGGGGTGCCGCGCCGTCGAGGCCGACGACCTGGTGACCCCCGAGGACGAGTCGGGGCTTTGCCGCTGCCCGGACGAGCCCCTCGACGCGCTCGACGCGCCGGGCTACGAGGACCGGCCGCGCGACGCCGCGAGCCGTGGCTGCCGAACGCGCTTGAACCGGGCCGCGCTCAACGGCGCGAACTTCGTGGGCGCGGACTTCTCAGGCGCGGACCTGACCGATACGGGCCTCACAGGCATTGAGATTGGCAACGCCCAGGCCGTGGACGCGGCGGGCGCGCGCGTCGTCACGCCGACGCGCTTTCAGGAGACCCGCTTCGACGGCGCGAATCTGACCGGGGTCGCGTGGAACAACGCGAACCTCACGCGGGCGACGCTGCGCAACGCCAACCTGAGCAACGCGGCGTTTTTCGAGAACTCGACGTACGAGAACATCGTGCTGACCGGCGCCGACCTCTCGAACACCAACTTGTCTGGGCTCGACCTGCGCGGGTGGGACCTGCAGAACACCCTGCTGCTCGAGACGGACCTGCGGGCGGCGGACGCCCGCTATGTCAGCTTCGATGGCGCGACGCTCGTCAGCCCCCTCATCGATGGGGCCCGCCTGCGCGGCGCATCGTTCGAGCGCGTCGACGTGATCGGGACCTTCGACGTGCGTCGCTCGGAGGAGCGTCAGGGGACCCTCGGCGAGCCTGCCCTCGACCCGCTCGGCCCCGAGGCCTCGCTCGAGGGCTTCTCCTTTCGCGGCGCGCACTTCATCTCGGGCGACCTCTCGTGGATGTCGACCGTGGCAGGTCTGAACCTCGATGGCGCTGCGTTCGGTCGCTGTCACTACCCCGGTGAGGCCAGCGTGGACGCGCGCCCGTTGGTCGCTGGGCCCGGCTTCCGATTCATCGCGGCGACCCTGCGAGGTGCGCACGCGCGGCGTCCCCGCGCGGACCTTCGAGCCTATCCCGGGCCATCGCCGTCCGCAGGCTCGCCCGAGCCGGCGACCTGCCCGGTCGAGTGGTGGCGCATCCTGAATGTCCTCGACTTCGCCCCGCCCGGCGCCGACCTGACGATTGAGAAGTCCGATATCTCCGGGGCCGACTTCAACGCCCCGCGGCTCATCTTGCAGGACACGCTCGCGGAGGGGGCTCAACTCCGCGGCGTCGAGGCCCTCACGGCGCGCCGCGCCCAGCTCACCGGCGCTCACATCGACGGCGGCAACCGGAAGGCCGTCCTCGACATTGAGCTGACGGACCTGTCGAACGCCGAGTTCTCGGGCCAGCACCTGAGCGGCGCGATCGCGCGCTCCACCCTCCGCGGCGCTGAGCTCAACGCGAGCGGCGGGTCGGTCGCTCAGTGGCGCGGCATGGAGTTCCGCATGGTGGACTTCACCGATACGCCGCTCCCGCGTGACTTTCGAGTCTTCTACGACCGCCCGTTCGCGCTGTGGGACGACCGCGCGATGATCGTCGACAGCTTCGTCCCGTCGGGCACAACGGTAGACGTCTCGGACTGGAAGGGCGTCGAGCTCGTCCGTACGGACCTGCGCGGCGTCACGCTCCGCGTCAGCGGCGACCCTGCCGAGCAGCCGGAGACAACGACCTCTCGGGTGATTACGGTCGCCAACTGCCCGATCCGCGGGCTCACGGTCTCCACGCCCGCGAACGGGGCCGTTCCGACCGTTCTCGATCTGGAGTCCGTGGACGTTCGCCCCTTGGCCGCGGGCGCGATCGCTCTGAGAAACCCGAATGATCTCGTGACCTTCTGGAGAGTTCGCGGCGGCGACCTGCTCGACGCCGCGCCCCTCGATGACGTCCTGTCGGCGTTGCCGGCCGCGCAGCGGCGCGCCGTGGCTGGGCCGCTCCTCAAGCCGTTCGCGGACTTTGGCGACCGCGCCGAATACGACAACCGCGTCCGCGGTCTGTGCGCCGCTGACCCCACGGGCAACACCTGCTACATCCCACTGCCTCCGGAGCGGTCGGGCGCCTTCCCGGTGCTGACCGGCGCGAATCTCGCCACCCTCGCGGGCCTCGACCCCGGGGCGTGGGAGGGCGCTCAGCTCAGCGAGTCCACGCTGGGCGTCGCAGCGGGCGGCCCCGTGGCGCTCCGCCTCGAAGCAGGGTCGGCGAGCGTGTCGGGCAACAGCGCGGGCATGTGGCAGCTTGTCGAGGGGGTCGCGGAGCGAACCGGCCTGAGCTTCGCGGCGAGCACGCTCCGCAACGTGGCCGTGTCCGTTCAGCGGGCGGCGGGCGGCGAGCAGGTCTTCAGCGGCATCAACTTGGTGGGGGCGACGCTGGGCGCCGGCTTCTCTTGGGCGGACAACGTGCCGCCGAGCGGCATGACGCTGGCCCGCGCGACCGTCGATCCGACCGCAGTATTGCGCGGCTGTGAGCGCTGCTCGGCGAGCGGCGCGCAGTCTGGCGCGGGCGCCGAGGTCGCCGCCTCGGGCCTCCTGGGGCTGCTCGCGACGTCAGCACACCTCGACATGTCCCGCGCCGACCTGGCCGCGCGTCTGGGTGAGCCGGTCGTCGTCGAGCCCGCCGAGGGCGTGAGCTTCGCAGGCGCCCGTCTCGACGGGCGCGTGGTCTTCGGGCCCTCGGCCAGCGCCGCGCCCGTCGCGCTATGGGGCGCGTCGCTCGACGGCGGCATCATCGGCGGCCATGTCCTGCTCTCGGGCGCGACGGGCGACGGCGTCACGCTGCGCAACAGCCTGGAGGGCGCCGTGTTCGGGCGGCACGCGCTGACAGCGCTGTCGCTGGAGCGGAGCGCGCGCCTCCCTCTGGGCGTGCTCTGGGACGCCGTCGACCTGCACGAAGCCACGCTCGCGCTCGGCCCCAGCGATGTCTGGACCGCGCAGCCCGGCCTCGACAAGGAGAGCGGCGTGCCGCCCGACCGCTGGTTCTCTCTGCGCCGCGCCGACCTACGCGGCCTGAACAACACGTCGAGCGGGCTCTACATCGTCGGCGCGGACATGCGCTGCGCTGACTTTCGAGACTACCGCCCAGTCGATGGGGTCAGTTTGGCGATCCGTCATTCGAACCTGGACTTCGCGGACTTCCGCGGCGCCGACCTGAGCCAGGTCGCGTTCACCGACGTCAGCGCGCGCTACGTGTGGGTGGATGAGGCCACCGTCTTGCCCGCGTTCGACGCCAACGGCGCGCCGCGCCGCAACGACCTGAGCTTCGCGCGGGGCGACTCGGACGCGGGCGTACAGCGGACGCGCTTCGTTCAGGCCTTTCAGGCCAGCGATTCCCTGAAAAACGGCCACGCGAACACGGTCACCGGCCGCTTCGACCGGCCCGACCGTGTGCCCTTCCCGGACTGCGCGCAGTCACTCTGACGGGGCGCCTCAGCCCTCGAGGGCGCGCGCCAAGTCGGCGCGCAGGTCCTCGACGTGCTCAATGCCCACGCTCAGGCGAATCAGGCCGTCCACGATGCCGAGCCCCGCGCGCACAGGCGCCGGGATGCTCGCGTGGGTCATGATCGCCGGGTGCTCGATGAGCGACTCCACGCCGCCGAGGCTCTCGGCGAGCGAGAAGAGCTCGCAGCGCTCGAGCACCCGCGTCGCGCGCTCAAGACCGCCGCGTACGACAACGCTGATCATGCCGCCGAACCCGCTCGCTTGCCGCGCGGCAAGCGCGTGCTGCGGGTGGCTCGCGAGCCCGGGGTAGATCACGCGCTCCACCGCCGGGTGCGCCTCGAGCCACGCCGCGAGCTCGTGCGCGTTCGCCTCGTGCTGCCGCATCCGCACGGCGAGCGTCTTCGTCCCGCGCAGCGCCAAGTAGCAGTCCATCGGGCCCGGCGTCGCCCCAATGGCGTTCTGCAGGTACTTGACCTTCTCGTAGATCGCCTGATCGCTCGTGACCACCGCGCCGAGCACGACGTCGCTGTGCCCGCCCAGGTACTTCGTCGCGCTGTGCAGCACGACGTCCGCGCCGAGCGAGAGCGGCCTTTGCAAGAACGGCGACATGAACGTGTTGTCGACGATGACCTTGAGGCCCCGAGCGTGCGCGAGCTTCGCCACGGCCTCGATGTCGACCAGCTTGAGCAGCGGGTTCGTCGGCGTCTCGAGCCAGACCGCGCGCGTATTGGGCTTGATGTGCTCGAGCAGCGCCTCGGGGCGCGTCAGGTCGACAAAGTCGAAGCTGCGGTCGGCCTGCGGGAAGACCTGCGTGAACAGGCGATACGTCCCGCCGTACACGTCGTCCGCGACGATCATGTGCGCCCCGGCACCGAGCCAGTGGGCGAGCGTGCTCGTGGCGCCGCAGCCGCTCGAGAAGCACAGGCCGTAGTCCGCGCCCTCGAGCGCCGCCAAGTTGGCCTCGAGCGCCGCGCGGGTGGGGTTGCCGGTGCGGCTGTACTCATAGCCCGAGTGCACGCCTGGCGCCTTCTGCACATAGGTGCTCGTCAGGTACACGGGCACGTTCACCGCGCCCGTGCTGGGGTCCGGGGCATTGCCGGCATGAATCGCCAAGGTCTCGAAGCGCTGTTCGCTGGACACGGGGGCTCCTCTCCTCAAGAGACGCGGCGCTTGTGCGCCAGGTAGTCGATCACGTCGATCTTCGTGACTAGGCCGCGGACCTGCCCGCGCTCCCAGACAACGATGACCTTGCCCTGCGCGAAGACGTGGTGGAACAGGCCCACCGGCGCGTCGGGGTCGGCGACCTCGTACTGGTCGGTCATGACGCCCGCGCACACGTCATCGAGCTTCTCGAGGCCGCCCTCGAGCAGGGACTGCAGCACATGGCTCTCCGTCACGATCCCCACGAGGCGACCCTCGTCGACGACCGGGACCTGGCTGATGCCGCGCTCCTTCATCAGGCCGATGACCTGGCGCACCTTATCGCCCTTGTGGACTGTGTGGACCATCGCCGGCTTGCCCGCGAGCAGCTCGCGAATCGACCCAAAGCCCTCGTCCGGGTCCAGGAAGCCGTGCTCGCGCATCCAGTCGTCGTCGAAGATCTTGCCCAAATACCGGTTCGCGCTGTCGGGCAGGAGCACCACGATGTTCTGCTCGCGGTCATTGCGCTCGGCCCAGTTCAGCGCGGCCTTCACCGCCGCGCCGCCTGAGCCCCCCGTGTACATGCCCTCGAAGCGGGCGAGGGCGCGGGTCGTGTCGAAGCACGCCTTGTCGTCGAGCTGCTCGATGGCGTCGATCAGGCTCAGGTTGATCGTGCTCGGGAAGAAGTCCTCGCCGATGCCCTCGACCTTGTAAGAGTAAGGCTCGATGACCTTGCCGGTCTTCCAGAAGTCTGTGTAGACCGACCCGAAGACGTCCGCCCCGACCAGCTGAACAGAGGGCTTCTGCTCTTTAAGGTAGGCGCCCGTCCCGGTGATCGTGCCGCCGGTACCGAGGCCCGCCACGAAGACGTCGATCTCGCCGCCCGTTTGGGCCCAAATCTCGGGCCCCGTGCTCTTGTAGTGCGCCTGCGGGTTGTCTTGGTTGTGGTACTGGTTCGCGTAGAAGCTGTTCGGCGTCTCACGGGCGATGCGCCGGGACACGGAGTAATAGGAGCGCGGGTCGTCGGGCTCCACATCCGTGGGGGTGATCACGACCTTCGCGCCCGCGGCGCGCAACGCCTTGACCTTCTCGATCGATTGCTTGTCGGGCATTACGAAGATGCACTTGTAGCCCCGCAGGGCGGACACCATCGCGAGGCCAGCGCCCGTATTGCCGCTCGTCGCCTCGACGATTGTCCCGCCGGGCTTGAGCTCCCCGCGCCGCTCCGCCTCGTTGACCATGTTGAGCGCGATGCGGTCCTTCATGGAGCCGGCGGGGTTCAAGTATTCGAGCTTGCAGTAGATGTTCGACTTCAGGCCCGCGGCGAGGCGGTTCAGCTTGACGATCGGCGTACACCCGATCGCGGCCGAAACGTCGGCGACGGCGCCCTTCATCAGCGTGGCGCTCATTTTCCCTCCTTCACGCCGGGCTGGCCCAGCGCTCCTCGGTACGGGTCGGGAGTTTATCGGCGCGCAGAAATTTGCGCGCTGTACGATTTGGACCTACATGTATCTCAACCCACGGAGGTCGAGCATGAGCACAGGCAGCGAGCGTCGCGAGAACCGCCTCTTCGTCACCCAGAACACGGAGTACCACCTGCGCGGCCGAGACTGCGTGGCGGTGCGGGACCTGTGGAGCGGGCGTTGGCTCGACAAGCACCCGGCGCTCGGCAAGCGCCTCTATGGGGCAGTGATGCCGACGACCCGCGGCCTAGAGCCGCTGACCGAGCCGAAGAGCGGCTGTCTGCTGTGGTTCGAGAACGGCGAGAACGACATCCTCACCAGCCGGATCGCCGCGATCAGCCGACCGGTCAAGACCGCCGTGCGCCACTATCTGCCGTCTCAGGTCGCCGCCTGAGAACCGCGGGCCGCGTTGGCTGGACACCTGCCCCGGTCCGCGACTATGCTGCGCCGCTTTTCGCGACACGCGGAGAATCGGCATGGGTTTCGCAGAGTGGTTTGGTGGCGGCAGTGCAGCGCTGAAGAAGCGCGTTGACGAGCTCGAGGCGTCTCTGGCCAAGGCCAAGGACGACAGCGAGAAGGCCGTCGCCGCCGCCCGCAAGGGCAGCGCAGACGAGGTCAAGAAGCTCGAGAAGAAGCTGTCCGAGAAGGAGTCGGCGCTGCAGGAGGCCCGCGAGGCCAAGGCGCGCGTCGAGAAAAAGGTCGAGAAGACCCAGGGCTCGAAGGACGCCAACGCCGAGCGCATCGCGAAGCTCGACCGGAAGGTCGCTGAGCTGACCGCCGAGGCCGTCGAGTCCCGCAACGACTTGCTCGCCGCGCGCCGAGAGCTCGACGACGCGCTCGTCGCTCGCGCCGAAGCGGAGAAGCTGCTCACGAGCCGCGCGGCTGCTGCGCCGGTCGAGCGGCCTCGTGAGTCCGCGCCCGCCGCAGACACACCCACCTCGGCGCAGGTCGAGGCCCCTGCGCCCCGCCCTCGCCGCGCCTTCGAGGACACGGACGAGCGCGTCTCGCGTCTCGAGGAGCGTCTGGCCGAGGCCCGCGTGGAGCGGGACGCCCTGCGCGAGAAGCTCGTCAAGGCTGAACGCGACGCCCGCGACGCGGACGAGCGCCGCAAGAACGACAAGCAGCGGGCCGACAACGCCCTGCGCGAGCTGCAGCACAACCTGCAAGCCGAGCGGAAGGCGTACCGCATCCTGCAGCTGCAGTTCGAGGCGCAGGTCGACACCCTCAAGGGCTTCGAGCAGCAGTTCAACGAGCGCATCGACGGCGCCGTGAGCGCCGCCGTCGAGCAGGCGGTCGCCGAGGCCCGCGCGAAGGTCGCGGCTGAGGCGCCTGCCCCCGCGTCCGCACCCGAAGCGGCCCCCGCGGCGGCCGTGTCGCCGGCTGCCGGCCTCTCGCAACTCGGCCTGCCGCCCCGCGCGACCGGTCCCCTGCCTTCGCTCGCGCCCCGCACGACGGGCCCGCTGCCCACACTCACGCCTCCGGGCGACACCTCTCCGCTCAAGGGCGGCCTGGGGCTCGGCCTGAAGTCGCTGACGCCCTCGCCCGGCGGTACTTTGGGCTGGGCGAGCGGCGGCGCGCTCGGTGCGCCGAAGCTCGGGCTCGGCCTCAAGACGGGGATCACGGCGTCCCCCGCCGCCGCTGCGCCAGAGAAGACGGACAACGACGTCTCGGACGGCGACAAAGCGCCTGAGGGCGGGAACCCCGCCTGAGCCGTGCGGTCTGAATAAACGCGCGGCGCTGCGCGTTATCCCAGGGCAGGAGGCTTCCGATGATTGATACCTTGTCGCTCGCTCTCGGGGCCATGCTCCTCTCGCCCCCCATCGAGTGCCCGCCGACCGAGGGCCAAATCCGCTGGGACGGCTTGGTCGTCAAGGTCAGCGGCGCAGGGGGCACATACACGCTCACGGGCACCCTGTGGGACCGCGACACGAACGATGCGCCCTCGAAGGGCGACCTATTTCAGGTGAACGAGGTCCTCCGAAACGGCCGGTCGACGGGCGTTGAGCCGACCGTGTTCGCGCTCACTGCGGACACGGCCAGCGCCTTCGCCGGCGCTTTCACTGAGAGGCGAAGCGAGCTCCGTGCGGTGTGCGAGAGCCGGATCGAAGTCGGCAAGGACATGCCGGCCTATAAGTCCAACGAGGCGCTGACGCGCTTTCTCGCCGCCTACACCCAGGCGGAGCCCGAGGCCCCCGCGCCCGAGGAGCAGCTCCGCGCCGAGATGACATCGTGGGCGGACGAGATCTGCAAGCAGGGCAAGCACGTGGCCGAGGCGGACCTCAAGGCGAAGCTCGTCGAGCGCGCCGGTAAGCCGCGCGGCTTGCCGAAGGCGGCGGTGCAGGGCGTCGCCAGAGAGGTCGCCGGCAAGTTCGCCTTCGCCTGCACCCGCGTCGAGGGCACCTTCACATACGAGTGAGCAGGTCGGCGAGGGCATCGAGCCCGTCCTCGCCCGGTCCCTGGTCGGCCGCCGGCGGGGTCGCGACGAACGGATCGAGCAGCTCCGCACCGAGCGCGGTCATGCGCACGTGGGTCAGGGCTGCGAGCTCTGCCGCGCACGTCGGCGGTGAGCGCGGCGACGCCCGCCGCACGGCGCCGGGGCCCGAGGACTCCGCGGCCAGGTCGACGAGCCCGAGCTGGCCCAACACCTGGGAGAGCCACGCGAGCAAAGACGGCACCCGCAGTCGAAACGGCTCGCCGTCCTCGGCGTCTGGTCGAAACGACTTGACCCGCACACCGTGGGTGTCGAACCACGCCGCGCGCAGGCTCTCTGCGACGGCCGTCAGCAGGCCATCGGCGAAGAGGGCGCTCGCCAGCTCGGAGACCTCGACCCAGGCCCCCACGGGCAGCCGACGCAGGCCCGCCAGCAGCAAGTCTCGGTGCGCCGTCGGGTTGGCTTGCTGCTGCACGCAGCCCGCGACCCGCCACGCGTCCTGACCGAGGACGTCGACGTCCATCGCCAGGCACTGCGCTTGTCGGCCCCACAGGCCCGCCATGATGGTCCTGAGCGCTGCAGAGGGCTCACGGGCCTGAAGAAGCGCGGGCGCGATGACGAGTCGCCCCTTGGTGGTCTCAAGAGTGAGCGCCCCACAATGCAACAACGCCCGTCCCCACGCCTTGCCGCCCCTCGGCACGGCCGCCTCGAGCGGCGCGAAGAGCTCTTCGAACGACGGCACGCTCGACGACGCCGCCGCGCCGGCCTTGCCCTTGCGGTAAGTCACGAAGCCCCACCGCCGAAAGATCTTGAGCAGGGCGTCGAGCTCGAGCTGCGCGGCGACGCCCCGAGTCGATACCACAGGCGGCGACGTGTCGGCGCGGACACCGCCGCGCGGCCGCACCGGAAGCAGCGCGCCCTCGAGCACGCCGTAGCGCGCGGTCGGGGCGTCGAGGATCGGTCCGCGAAAAGGCTCGACGCGGAGCGCGCGGGCGTGCTGGACGAACGCCTCGAGCTCAAGGGACGTGAGTAGCCCCGCGTAGCGCGCAGCGAACGCTCTGACGCGCTCGCGGGCCGGCAGTGAGGCCATCGTCAGCGCGTCGAGCAGGCGGGGCTCGTCGAGGCGCTCGAGCAGGGCGCGCGAGGCGACGAGCGTCGCGCGGCCGTCCCCGGTACCGCCGACCAGCAAAGCGCACATCCCGGTCAAATCGGCGGGCGCGATGTCCTGAAGGAGGGCGCGCGCGGCGTCCTCTCCGCGAGTAGTTTTTTTCTGCACGTCACCGGTCCGGGTGGTCAACGCGGGTCCGGGTGGAGTATCACGCGATGATCATGGACGACCAGACCGCGCCTCCGCTCGATGCGCGGTGGCAGGCACTTCAAGAGGCGGCCAGCCGCCTGGTGAAGGCCTCGACCGCCGCTGAGAAGAACCTGCGTGCCGTAAACGCGGCGTCAGCCGACCCGCAGGGCGCGCTCGCCGCCCTCGCCAGTCTCGCGCCACTGCGCGCCTCACTGGACGCACCGCAGCTTGCGTCGCCGGCGCTCTCCGCGCTCGAGTCCGAGGTCGCTGAGAGCGTGGACGCGTGGCGGATGCGGTGGCTCGGCGAGCTGAGTCGCGCGGCCGAGGCCGCCGGGGTCGAGTTCGCGCGCCTGACCTCGGACGAGGTCCGCGTGGGCGAGGCCACGGTGCGCGTCCATCTGTCGCGGGGCGAGGCCGAGGTCTGCTACGCCCGCGAAGTGCTCGATACCGTGCGGGCCGAGCCCGCCGTGGTCGTCGCGGCCGCGCAGCGCGCCATCGGGACGCTCCGCCGCCCGATCGACGACGCGCCTGCGATCTTCGACGAGCTCCTGGCCGCCTATCGTGTCCTGCTCGCGCGCAGCGGGCAGCCCTTCGGTGAGCGCGTCAGCCTCGTCGACCTGATCACGCCGCTCTTCTTCGTGCGACAGCCCGACGGCTTCTGGCGCAAGCCCGACGCGAAGAGCGCGCGGCTGGTCACGCGCGCGCAGCTCGCCTTCGACCTCGACACCCTTCAGCGGGCGCGCTGCCTCGAGCGCGGTGGTCTGCGCATCGCGCTGGGCACGGCCACAGGCGGCTCTACGGCCAAGAAGCAGCAGGTCCTCTTCCTGGAGTCTGCGCCCGCGGGCGGGCAGTACTTCCTGACCTTCGCGCTACGCGCCGTGGAGGCCCCATGAGCGCCGCTCGGTCGTCTCTCACACCGCTCGACCGGGCCTTCGCGCAGCGGATTCTTCAGTCGGTTGGCGAGTCGGGCACGCCGCCCGAGCGCGGCGTTCGTCACGTCAACGTCGGCAACGAGGGCTACCTCGAGGTGCTCCGGACTGAGTACCTTGAGGGCCTGCTGCCCGCCGGCGGTTCGACCTTCAAGCTCGTTCAGGCCTACTTTGGGGGTGGCAAGACGCACTTCCTGCTGTGCCTTCGAGAGCAGGGCTGGGAGGCAGGCTTCGTTGCGGCGTACATCGGGCTCTCGCCCAATGAGTGCCCCTTCCACGAGCCGCTCATGGTCTACCGCGCCGTCGTGCGGGCCCTGCGCGCGCCGCCGGGGTCCGACGCCCCCCTCAACCCAACGACCGGCCTGACCGACCTGCTGCGCGACCTCGTCGAGGACCGCCTCGCAGCGAGCGGCGAAAAGGGCGTGCGTCAGTGGTTGCTCCGCACCGTGCGACAGCTCCCAATCGAGAACCAGTCGCTCCGCAACGCGCTGTCCGCTTATGGACTCGCGATCCTCGACGACGATACGCGCCGGCAGGACATCCTCGCGGCCTACCTGAGTGGGGACGACGTTCCCGTGGCGGCGCACCGCGAGCTCGGGGTCTTTGAGCCCATCTCGAAAGCCAACGCCTTCGCGATGCTGCGGGGCGTGTGTCAGGCGCTGCGCGGCCTGGGCTTTCCCGGGACCGTGCTGCTCTTCGACGAGCTCGACCGCAACCTGAGCATCGGCAGCACCACCAAGAACCAGCACCGCCTCACGGACAACCTGCGTGAGCTGGTCGACCTGTGCGGCCGCGGCGCGCTGCCGGGCGTGATGCTCGTGTACGCCGTGCCGCCAGAGTTCATGGGTCGCGTCATCGACGAGTACCCGGCGCTCAAGCAGCGGCTCGCCAGCCCACTCCCGCTGTCGGTGCGCAGCCCGCAGTCGGCGCTGATCGACCTGGAGCACGTCGATCTGCACCCCAAGGACCTGCTGCTCGCGATGGGCGAGCGGCTCATGCGCGTCTTCGAGGTCGCGCGCGACGTCAAGCTCGACCCGATCCTGCAGGCGGCCAACTTGGCGCGCGTCGCGCAAGAGGCCGCGCAGGCGCAGTTCGAGATCTCGCACCGCCGCGTCTTCGTGAAGGCGTGGGTCGGGCACCTGTATGACCAGCTCTCGAACGGTGAGCGCGCGGTCACGCAGCGCGAGGTCGGGGAGCGCATCCTGTCGGGCGCGAAGGCCCTGCTGCAGGCGCCGACCGCAGCGACGGCGAAGACGAGCGATGGCTTCGAAGACTGACGCCGCCGTGAGCGGCCTCGCGGTCGGCGCCACGGTCTCGCACGCGGAGCACGGTCCCGGGCGCGTCGTGCAGGCGCTGCGCGGCGGGCGCGCTGCGCTGGTGCGGTTCGACCGCCTTGGCAAGCTCGACATTCACGTCGGCGCGCATGAGGTCACGGTCGTCGCGGGCCCGCCAAAAGCGACGCCGCGCGTGGCCACGGACGACCCACCCGCGCAGGTGAGCGCCGTCACCCTGCAGCTGATCGAGGCGCTGCGCCTCGGCACTGTGCCGGGCGGCGGCCTCGATCTGTACACGGTTGGGCGCGAGTCGGAGTTGGCAGCCATCGACGCCGATATGGCGGCGGTGCGTGCGGGGCAAGGCGCGGCGCGCATGGTCCTGGGCGACTACGGCACCGGCAAGACGCACCTGCTTGAGCATGTCGCGGCGCGCGCGCTGGAGCAGGGCTTCTTGGTCGGCTACACCGCCCTCGACCCCGTGGACGTGCCCGCGAGCAACCCGCGGCGTGTCTACCGCGCGCTCGTCGGTGGGCTGCGGCACCCCGACTCGACGCGCGGCACGGGCCTCGCGCCGCTCATCGAGCGCGCGCGGGATCACGAGGGTGTGAAGGCGCGCTTCCTGGGTAAGGACCCCGAGGGCGGCCTACACCCGTACTTGACCCCAGCGCTCAGGTTGCTCAATCGGCTGGACGACGTGGACGCGGCGCCTGTGCTCGACTGGCTCGAAGGCTCGCCGCAGGACTACACGCCCGAGCTCAACGCGCGCTTCGGGCTCTATGGCCGCAATACGCTGCCCGCGCTCATGGACTACCGCCCGTGGGCGCACATCTACGCCCACCTGCTCAGCGGCCTCGCGGGGCTGGCGCACGAGACGGGGCACGCGGGCCTCGTGTTGCTGCTCGACGAGGCGGAGTTCTTCGCCCAGCTCGGCAGCGAGAACCGCGAGTTTGCGGAGCGGCTCTTTCGCGCACTGATGGCCGCTGCGCTGCCCGACGACCAGCTCCCGTTCTCACCCGACGACGAGCCCCGCGGTGGTCGCGGCGACTTCAAGACGCTGCCGTATCGCTTCACCGGGCACTGCCCGCTGTATGTGATCACGGCCATGACGCCCAAGCCGGACACGGACGCGTGGATCCCGACGCTGGTCCGGCGCGAGCGGTTGTCCGAGCTCACGGCGCTCGACGCCGAGCACTATCGTGAGCTCGCGCGCCGGGTCGTGGACCTCTACGCCGCGCGTCACCCGCACCTGGCCGCCAAGCGCGAGGCGCTCGCGCAGCTCATCGGCGAGCTCATGTTCAAGGGGCTACGCGCGGGCAGCTTCGGCAACCCTCGGGCCGCCGTGAAGTTCGTCATCGACCTGCTCGACCTGTCGAGGCACGCGCCCGACCGCGTCCGCCTGGTGATCGACGCGCTCAAGCAGCTCTGGTACTGACGCCCCATGGCGCGAACTGACCTCGCGCTGCCCGGCACCGCGGAGAGCGCCGAGGCGCGCCTGCGAGCCCGCCTGCCGCGGACCTGGTACGCCCTCTTCGCGCACCACCCGAGCCTGAGGCCCATTCAGCGCGAGGGCATTGGGCCCCTGCTCGATGGGCGCGAGGCGCTGCTGTGCGCGCCGACCGCGGGCGGTAAGACCGAGGCGCTGGTCGCGGCCGCGCTCGAGCACGCCGCGGTCCAGCTCGAGCACGGCCCGAGCGTGGTCTATGTCTGCCCGACGCGGGCGCTCGTGAACGACGTGCATCGGCGCCTGGAGCCCATCGCGCACCGGCTTCACCTTCGCGTTGGGCGGCACACGGCCGACCACCGCCCGGACAAGGACCGCCTGCCACACTTGCTCGTGACCACGCCCGAGGGGCTGGATTCCCGTCTGGCGCGGCACTCGGGCACCCTCAAGGGCGCGCGTTGGCTGCTGCTCGACGAGCTGCACCTGCTCGCGGGCACCGCGCGTGGAGACCAGCTCGCGGCCTTGACATGGCGGCTGCGGCTGCTGGTCGAGGGGGCCGGCGGTCGGCTCACGGTCGCGGCGGCCTCGGCGACGCTCCCCGAGGCCGAGGAGGTGGCCGCGCGCTACCTGTCGGACGCCGTGATCGTTCGAGTGCCGGGTCGCCCCACGACCCCAGATGTGGTGGTGCGTTCTGCACCCGATGTGCCGCACGCGGTGGCCGCAATCGACGGGCTCCCCGGCAAGACGCTCGTCTTCGCCAATAGCCGCACCGAGGTCGAGGCGCTCGCGCACGCGCTCTACGGACGCGCCCCGTGGGGCGACGCGGTGTACGCGCACCACGGCAGCCTGCTCAAGCCGGAGCGCGAGCGGGTCGAGGCGTCGTTCGCGCAGCGCCGCACGGCCCTGTGCGTGGCGACGAATACGCTCGAGCTGGGCATCGACATTGGCGACGTCGACCGGGTGGTGCTCTTTGGGCCGCCGCCCGACGTGTCGGCGCTCGTCCAGCGCATCGGCCGCGCGGGTCGGCGAACGGGGCGGCCCGAGGTCGTCGCGCTCGCGGAGACGCCGGCGCGCGCGGTCCGCTTCGCGTTCTTGCTCGACCGCGCCGCGGCGGGTGACCTGTGCGGTGAGGTCGGGCCGTACCACCCGGGATCTGTGGTGCAGCAGGCCTGCTCGCTGCTCTACCAGAACAAGCACCGCACGCTGTCCACGGCGGCGCTCATCGCGCGCCTGCCGCCATGGCAGGCGGCCTACTGGACGCAGACGCGCCTCGAGGCGGCGCTGCGGGCGCGGCGTGAGCTGTTCAAGCCGGGTGTCGATGGCCTGTTTCGGCCCGCGGACGCCCTTGCGGACGCCTTCGAGCGCGGGCGCATGCACTCGCAGCTCGCCTTTGAGTCGGGGGGCGTCGTCGTCTACGACGCCGTCACCGCGCGCGCGATCGGCACGGTGGGCGAGGCCGTCGTCGGTCAGACGCTGACGCTCGGCGGGCGCGCCGCCGCTGTGCAGAGCGTGCGCTCAAGCGAGGTCTGGGTGAGGGGCGTAGACGCCGCAGGACCCGCGCGCTTTCGACCTCGCCCCGGCCCGGTGGTCGGCTACCGCGACGCACGCGCCTGGCTGCACTACCTGGGCGTACCCGAGGGCGCGGGGGCTATCCTGAACGACCAGTGGGCGCACGGCCTGGGTGAGGCCCTTGGGCGCATCTTCGCGGTCGCGCTCTCCGCGCTCGACGTGCCCGTCGCGCCGGATGGCCCGCTGACGTGGCTCATCGGTGGCGGGGCGGCGCAGATGCGCGCGGGCCCGCCGCTGCATCTGCCCGAGGCCGTGCTGGAGCGCTCGGTCGAGCGGCAGGAGCGCACGCTCGCCCGGCTCACCGGTCAGGGACCGGACTTCAACGGGCTCCCCAAGGACGAGCGCCGACGTGCGCTCCTGCATGCCTATGCGCCTGAGCGGCTCGCGGCGCTCTGGTCGCAGCTGCGTTGGGTCCAGGGGGACGACACCCTCGCCGCGCGTCTGGCCGTCGTGAGCGGGGCCGCCGACTGAGCGTGTTCAGCGCACATAACGTTTGAACACCTCGCGCGTCTCGTCGGGCAGGTCCTTGATCGTCTCGAGGATGAACCTGTACCAGCCCGCATCCACGCGCTCGAGGGGCGTCCCAACCGGCTTGCCCGCGCCGAGACGGAGCGTCGTGCCGTCGTCGCGGTCGCGGTAGATCCAGTGGCGCCACGTGTCCATCTCTTCGTCAATCAACGCGGCGAAGCGGCGCTGCTCGCGGAGCGCGGACTCGATGTCATCGGGCAGCGTGCCGGCGCGCACCATCCGGACCAAGAGCTCGGCGGCGGCGATGGCGTCGGCCGCCGCGCTGTGGGCGTTTGAGAGCGTGACGCCGTAGTGGGTGCACGCGTCTGTGAGCTTGCGGCTTCGCAGGTTGCGGTGGTGCCACTTCATGAAGACGAATGGGTCGATGACCCGCGCCGCGTCGATGTGGACGTCGATGCCATGTCGCGCGAACTCGGCGTTGACGAGCTCGGTGTCGAAGCGCGCGGCGTTGTAGCCCGCGAGGAGGGGCGGCCACGAGCCGCGCGCCTCGCCGCTCAGGTGGGTCGCGAAGCGGCGACCCACGACATCGAAGCCCATCTCCGACGCGACGTGGTGGTCGAAGATGCCGTGGACCTCGCTCGCGGCGGGGGGGATCGGCACGCCGGGGTTCACGAGCGAGCGTCGCGAGGGCGACTCGACCACGCCGTTGATGATGTAGGCCGCGCCGAGCTCGACGATGCGGTCCTCCTCGACGCTGACGCCCGTGGTCTCGGTGTCGAAGACGAGCACGGGGTGCGTCGTGAGGAGCGTCGGTCGGGCAGTGTCCATGGCCCCATCGTCTGCCCGCGGCGGGTTGAAAGCAATTGCGCGGCCATGCTGATTGCTCTATAAGCGGTCGCAATTCAGACGGAGTTTGACATGCAGGCACGTTGGATCGGTGTGTTCGTCGCGAGCGCCGCGGCGCTCGGCGCGTGTGGCAGAGATGAGGCCGCCCGGGGTGCGGATGCGGGCCCGCGGGAGATGCGAGACGCGCGGGTGCTGAGCGACGCGGCGCTCTCGCCCGAAGTCGACGCGGCGGCCACGCCCGAGAGCGACGCGGCGCTCTCGCCCGAAGTCGACGC
>Ga0209598_10001298_pt1 | contig 20420 bp, 21 predicted proteins | sample M_140807_EF_Meta_FD_187317 | JGI IMG/M metagenome (GOLD analysis project Ga0209598, IMG submission 187317) | Freshwater microbial communities from Lake Montjoie, Canada to study carbon cycling - M_140807_EF_MetaG (SPAdes) (version 2) | ecosystem: Environmental > Aquatic > Freshwater > Lake...
GCGGAATCGAAAAGGCACACGAAATGGGGGCGCCAACCGGCCTCATCACCAACACAGCCACTCGACTGCAGCGCAGCCAGAAAAGCATGTCGCGTGAAGGGACCGTTAGCCGGGCTCGATTGCAGCGCCAGACCGTCCCAGTCGGATGCGGACAGCTCGCGAATGTCCACTACGATGCGCATGCGATACTTGCCGATCTGCGCCGTTCCTTCGGATTCGCTCATGCCTACCCGGGTTGCCAGTGCCCAACTCAATCAGATCATCGGAGATTTCGACGGCAATGTGCGTCGGATCACCGAAGCCGCACAACACGCCGTCGATGCCGGTGCGACCATCCTGGTCACGCCCGAGCTGTCGCTGACCGGCTATCCGCCGGAAGACCTGCTGCTTCGAGACGCATTCTATGACAGGACCGCCGATGCGCTGGCCGGGTTGCTGCGCACATCGACCCAGTGGCCGTCATTGCATCTCATCATCGGCCACCCGTCATCCGAAGCCGGGCGCCGATTCAATGCAGCCTCGGTGATCTGCAATGGGCGCGTCCTGGGTGAATACCGCAAACAGGAATTGCCGAACTACGGCGTGTTCGATGAGCAGCGCTACTTTGATGCCGGCAATGAGCCTTTGGTGTTCGATGTCGCAGGCATTCGCTTCGGGTTGGTGATCTGCGAGGACTTCTGGTTCGATCGGGCCCCCAAAGCCGCTCGACAGGCGGGTGCGCAGGTGCTGCTGGCACCGAACGCATCACCCTATCACCTCGACAAGCAGCACCTTCGACTCGATGTGCTGCGCGATCATGTGTGCGCCCAGGGCATGTCGGTGGTGCTGGCGAGTCTGGTCGGCGGCCAGGACGAGCTCGTCTTTGATGGCATGTCGCTGGCACTGAATTCCGATGGCTCGGTGGCCGCGCAGGGCAAGGCCTTCGAGCCCGATCTGCTGTTCATCGACGTTGAGCCCGGCGGGCACCTTGCCGGGCGAATCGAACCTGCAGGTTCACTCGAAGCCCAGGTCTACTCGGCCCTGGTGCTTGGTGTTCGCGACTATCTCGGCAAGAACGGTTTTCCGGGCGCGATCATCGGCCTGTCAGGCGGCATCGACTCCGCACTGACTCTGGCCATCGCAGTCGATGCGATCGGTGCCGACAAGGTGCGTGCGGTCATGATGCCATCACGCTATACCGCCGACATTTCCTGGATCGATGCCCGCGACATGGCGGCTCGGCTGGGTGTGCGCTATGACGAAATCCCGATCGCCCCCTGCTTTGATGCCTTCCTTGAAACGCTCTCCGATGAGTTCAAGGGATTGCCGCTGGATACCACCGAGGAGAACCTTCAGGCCCGCATTCGCGGAACGCTGCTCATGGCGCTCTCGAACAAGTTCGGCTCGATCGTGCTGACCACCGGCAACAAATCCGAAATGGCAGTCGGCTACTCGACGCTGTACGGCGATCTGGCGGGTGGTTTTGCCGTCATCAAGGACATCGCAAAGACGCTGGTGTATCGGCTGTGTACGTATCGAAATACCGTCTCGGATGTGATCCCGGATCGCATCATCACTCGACCGCCGAGTGCCGAATTGCGTCCGGACCAGAAGGACCAGGACTCGCTGCCGCCCTACGATCAGCTCGACGGGATCGTCAAGCTTTACATGGAAGAGGACTGCCGGATTGACGACATCATCGCCGCCGGGTATCCCCGTGAAGCGGTTGAGAAGGTCGTTCGCTTGATGCGCATCAGCGAATACAAGCGTCGGCAATCGCCGGTGGGCATCCGGGTGACCCACCGCGCCTTCGGGCGGGATTGGCGTTACCCGATCACATCCAAGTTCCGCGACTGAATTCACGACCTGCCAGGAGACCGATATGAAACGCATCACCGCCATCATCAAACCCTTCAAGCTCGACGAAGTCAGAGAGGCACTGGCCGAGGTGGGTGTGACCGGGCTGACCGTCACCGAGGTCAAGGGCTTCGGGCGCCAGAAAGGCCATACCGAGCTCTACCGGGGCGCTGAGTATGTGGTCGATTTTCTGCCCAAGGTGAAAATCGAAGTGGTGGTCCCTGATGCCACGCTGGATGCCGCAATCGACGGCATCGTGAAAGCGGCTCACACCGGCCGCATCGGCGATGGCAAGATCTTCGTGACCGCTGTGGAGCAGGTCATTCGCATCCGCACCGGTGAGACCGGCAACGACGCGGTTTAAGCGCTGGCTTCGCCGGCCCGAAACAGCCGGCGTACGCCCTTGACCAGCCAGTGCAGCAGCAGGCCGGCACTGAGCAGAAAGATCGCCAGCAGCACGAGAAAGATCACCGGGAACTGCACGGCGAGCCACGAGCCGCCGATCACCGCGACATCCTCGATCAGCGAGAGCGACAGATTCGAAAAGGGCTCGGGTGAGGTGTTGGCAGCCGCCCGGGCACCGGCCTTCGAGAAGTGTGTGGCAGCGGTGACCGAGCCGCCGAGCAGCGCAGCGGCGAGTGCCACGCCGGCTCCCGCGTCGCCAAAGACGCCGGCTGCAAGTGCTGCGCCGGCTGGAATCCGGATGAAGGTCTGCAGGCCGTCCCAGATGCTGTCAAGCCAGGGCAGCTTGTCTGCAAAGGCTTCAACCGCTGCCATGAAGCCTGCTGCACCGATCACGACCGGGCTGGTCAGCAGTTTCAGGTGTTCCGGCAGGGGCATCCACCCGAACAGGCCGGCCAGACCCAGACCGCAGATCACCAGGTAAAGCCGCAGGCCTGCGCCCCAAGCCAATGCTCCGGCCAGGGCCAGCTCCGGAACATGCTGCATGATTGCTTCCATTCTGATTCTCCGATGAGATGGATCAACGCTTCTTCAAGCCGGCCTTCAGCAGTACGACCAGCGCACCGCTGCCGCCGTCCGTGGGCCCGGCCTGACAGAAGGCGAGGACTTCGTCACGCTGGGTGAGCCAGCGCAGGACCTTGCCCTTGAGCACGGGTTCCTTGTTGACCGATCCCAGCCCCTTGCCGTGAATCACTCTCACACAGCGCTGCTCGCGACGAAGGCATGCAGCGAGGTAATCGACCAGTGCCTCACGGGCCTCATCCACCCGCAGCCCATGCAGGTCGATTTGCGACTGAAGCACCCAATGGCCGCGCCGCAGGCGGCGCACGACATCGGCTCCGACGCCTGGCCTTCGGAAGGACAGATCGCCATCGGTGTCGAGCAGGCGATCGATATCGATTTCATCGCTGATCGATTCGGCCAGCGCCTGTGATTCGTCGAGTTCGAACTGTCGTGCAGTCGGCTCCAGGTCAGAGGCGGGTTGCTCGACCCGACCATCCGACTGCAAGGGCACTGCATCCGACATCGCGGAGCGAAACAGATTGCGCTCGCGCTCCAGTCGCTCGCGCTGCTCGCGAGCCAGGGCGGCTGCACGTGCTGCGCGCAGCGCTTCCTCGCGCATCGCATCCCGAACCGATGCGAGTTCGGCCAGACTGCCCAGATTCGAGCGAGGGGAAGGGCGCTTGGTCATCGATCGTGTACCCGGGATGCAGTGCCGCGTCGATCAGCCGGCTTCGTCCTGATTCTCGAGCCAGCGCTGGGCGTCCAGTGCGGCCATGCAGCCTGTGCCGGCACTGGTGATTGCCTGGCGATAGACATGGTCCTGGACATCGCCAGCCGCGAACACACCCTCGATGCTGGTCATGGTTGCCATGCCCTGCAGTCCGCTGCGGGTCACGATGTAGCCGTTGGCCATGTCCAGTTGACCCTCGAACAGGCTGGTATTGGGTTGATGGCCGATTGCGATGAAAACCCCGTGCAGGGTCTTGTCCTCGGTGGCGCCGCTGCGCACGTCACGCAGCCGCATTCCGGTCACGCCGCTGGCATCACCGAGCACCTCGTCAAGAACACTGTGCCATTTCACTTCGATGTTGCCGGTGGCCGCCTTGGCCATCAGCTTGTCGATGAGGATCGGCTCGGCCTTGAACCGGTCGCGTCGGTGCACCACGGTCACTTTGCTGGCGATGTTCGACAGGTACAGCGCTTCTTCGACAGCCGTGTTGCCGCCGCCGATGACGGCCACCTCCTGATTGCGATAGAAGAAACCATCACAGGTCGCGCAGCCGGACACGCCTTTGCCCATGAAGGCTTCTTCCGAAGGCAGGCCGAGGTATTTCGCCGAAGCGCCCGTGGCGATGATCAATGCATCACAGGTGTAGTGGCCTGAATCGCCGCTCAGCTTGAACGGGCGGCTGCTCAGGTCAACTGTGTTGATGTGATCGAACACGAGTTCGGTGTCGAAGCGCTCGGCATGCTCCTGGAAACGCTGCATCAGTTCCGGCCCCTGAACGCCTTTCGCATCGGCAGGCCAGTTGTCGACATCGGTTGTTGTCATCAGTTGCCCACCCTGCGCCAGGCCGGTGATCAAAACCGGATTCAGATTGGCACGGGCGGCATAGACCGCAGCGGTATAGCCGGCTGGACCGGAGCCCAGGATCAGTACCCGGCAATGCCTGGCGTCGCTCATGTGGAAACCTCGGGTGAAATTCAGTCAGGGTTTGAGATATGCAAATCTGGACACAGAACTCTAAAGCAGGTGATGGCTTGAAAAACAGACAGTTGCGAGTCTCTTTTCAAGCAAAACATTGGAATCCTGCCAGACTTGAGGCAAAATCATACAAGTTGCGTCGCAGGAGACTCTGATGGCACTTGAAGCAAACAAGGCATTTCTCAAGCGTGTTTCTCTGTTTTCCGGGCTTGGCGAGCGTCAGCTGGACGCTCTGGCGTCCTCCAGCGTGCGGCGCGCCTTTCCTAAGGGTCGCATGATCGTGGCTGAGGGTGAGCCCTCGGCGGCGCTGTACATCCTGCTGTCAGGGCGTGCCAAAGTGCAGCGCTCTGACTCCGAAGGCAAGGAGGTCATCCTGGCCATTCTGGGTGCAGGCGAGTGTTTCGGCGAGATGAGCCTGATTGACGATGCGCCGCGCTCTGCCAGCGTGATCACCATCGAGTCCTGCGACTTCATGGCCATCAACAAGGACGCGTTCAAGGAGATTCTCCTTGAGAACCCACAGATCGCCATGAAGATCATGAAGGGGCTGGTCAAGCGCCTTCGCGAGGCTGACCGCAAGATCGAGACGCTGGCGCTACTGGACGTCTACGGGCGTGTTGCCCGTGTGCTGATCGACTTCTCCGAGGAGGTCGATGGCGAGCGGATCGTCAAGGGCAAGCTGCCGCGCCAGGAAATTGCCAAGATGATCGGTGCATCGCGCGAGATGGTGTCTCGCGTGATGAAGGGGCTTGAGGCCGAGGGCTACATCGTCCCGCTCGAAAGCGGCAAGCTGGTGCTGCGCGAGAAGCTCAGCAACTATCTGCAGTAGGGCCCCAGTGGGTCGTGGAATCAGCGGCGCGGCGTTTGCATCCAAAGGATTTGCCGCCCCGGCACGTTCGGGCGTGTCGATCCTGCCGGAGCGTCTGGTCGTGCTGCTTCGCGAGTCCCGATGGCTGGCGCAGTGCTGTATCGCGGTCTTCGTCGCACTGATTCTGCTGAGTTACAACGCGGCCGATCCGGGCTGGTCTCATGCTGTGGCAGGCCGCGAGGTTCATAACCTGGGTGGTCGCGTGGGCGCCTGGTTTGCCGACCTGCTGCTCTATCTCTTCGGCTACAGCGCCTGGCTGTTGGCGGCGTTCCTGATGATTCGAGTCGTCACCGGGTATCGCGAGCTGCACCCGCCCACGATCGCTGAGCGCAATCAGTCCCTGGATGCCGATTCTTTCGGCTGGGACCGCTGGATCGGCTTCGTACTCTTTGCAACCGGGTGCCTGGCGGTTGAATCATCCAGGATGGGCTCGCAGCCAGGAAGTCTGCCCTTTGCGCCGGGTGGGGTGGTCGGGTTCGCCCTTGCGCAACCCATACTCGAGCACCTCGGGGCGGTGGGCGGCACCTTATTAATGCTCATGCTGTTGTCGATCGGGTTTTCGCTGGCAACCGGACTGTCCTGGTTGACGATCTTCGAGCGGATTGGGGCCCGGCTGGAAGGCGCGGTGCTCGGTGTCGCGCGAGGCCTCGAGGCCCTCCACGATCGACGCGCCGGCGAGCTGGCTGCCTCGGTTCGAACCGAGACCGTCGAGGTCAAGCGCCGTATCTTGTCTGACGATCCCGAACCGGTTCGCATCGAGCCGCCTGCGCCGCCTGTCGAGCCGTCTATGAAGGCGCAGAAAGAGCGACAGAAGCCTTTGTTCGTCGATCTGCCCGCTGACACCGAATTGCCTCCGCTGTCCTTGCTCGATGCCCCACCGACCACCCGAGACACGATCCCGCCCGAGACCCTCGAATTCACCTCGAGGCTGATCGAAAAGAAGCTGGCAGACTTCGGTGTCGTGGCGAACGTGGTGGCTGCGTATCCCGGGCCCGTGATCACCCGATACGAGATCGAACCCGCCACAGGCGTGAAGGGCTCAGTCATCGTCAACCTGTCCAAGGACCTGGCCCGAGCCTTGTCGCTGACCTCGATCCGGGTGGTTGAGACCATCCCTGGCAAGAGTCTGATGGGGCTTGAATTGCCGAATCCGCGTCGCCAGCCAGTGCGCTTGTCGGAGGTGCTGGGCTCCAAGGTCTACGCTGATTCAGCCTCGCCCGTCACGCTGGTTCTGGGACATGACATCGCCGGTCGGCCCACGGTGGCTGACCTCGCCAAAATGCCCCACCTGCTGGTGGCCGGCACGACCGGTTCGGGCAAGTCGGTGGGCATCAACGCGATGCTGCTTTCGCTGCTCTACAAGGCCGAGCCAGAAGATGTGCGGATGATCCTGATCGATCCGAAGATGCTCGAGCTCAGCACCTATGAGGGCATTCCGCACCTGCTTGCGCCGGTGGTCACCGACATGCGTCAGGCCGGTCATGCGCTGAACTGGTGTGTGGCCGAGATGGAGCGGCGCTATCGCGTCATGAGCAAGCTTGGCGTTCGCAACCTGTCGGGCTACAACGCCAAGATCGCGGATGCTGCCAAGCGCGGCGAATCGATTCCTAACCCATTTTCCCTGACGCCGGATGCGCCTGAACCCCTGGGCAAATTGCCGACGATTGTGGTGGTGATCGATGAGCTGGCCGACCTGATGATGGTGGTCGGCAAGAAGATCGAGGAACTGATCGCACGGCTCGCGCAAAAGGCGAGGGCGGCTGGTATTCACCTGATTCTCGCGACCCAGCGGCCTTCTGTCGATGTTATTACTGGCCTGATCAAGGCCAATATTCCGACCCGCATCGCCTTCCAGGTGTCATCGAAAATCGACTCGCGAACCATCCTCGATCAGATGGGTGCCGAAGCGCTGCTCGGTCAGGGTGACATGCTGTACATGCCGCCCGGCACCGGCTTGCCGGTTCGGGTGCATGGCGCTTATGTGGCCGACGACGAGGTGCATCGAGTGGTTGCGCATTGGCGTGAGCGCGGTGGTGAACCCGACTATGTCGAGGGCATCCTCGAGGGCGGGCTGAGCGGCGACGGTGTCGACACCGGCAGCGCGGTCGGCTTCGGCGGATTGTCTGCGACGCTGCAGGAAGCCGGCGTCGATGGCGAAGCGGATGCCCTCTACGATCAGGCGGTGGCAGTCGTGCTGGAGCACAAGCGTGCCTCGATCTCGCTTGTTCAGCGCCACCTTCGCATCGGCTATAACCGCGCAGCCCGACTGCTTGAGCAGATGGAGAAGTCGGGCATCGTGACGGCAATGGCCAGCAATGGCAATCGCGACATCATCGTGCCAAGGCGCTCGGACGACTGAGCCGACCCGCAGCACGGGTAAGATCGCCGGATGATGATCTCAATGATCCCTGCCTTTTTCTGGCCTTGCGCAGCTCAGCGTGCCGTGCGTCGGTGGCTGCTGCTCGGCGTGTCCGTGCTGTCGATGGCGTATGCCCCGTCTTGTGCAGCTGCAAGCGCCCTTGAACAGTTGCGCGAGTTTGCCTCATCGACCCGCGCTGCCCGCGGAGAGTTCACGCAGGTGCAGGCACTGAGCAACGGGCGAAGCGGTGCATCGAGCAGCGGCACGTTTGCATTCATCCGGCCTGGGCGTTTTCGCTGGGAAGTGACGCGTCCAATCGAGCAAGTGATCGTGACCGACGGCGAGCGCGTGCACTTCTACGACAAGGACCTGCGCCAGGTCACCGTGCGCAAGATGAATGAGGCGATCGGGTCGACGCCGGCTGCCATCCTGTTCGGCTCCAACGACCTTGAAGCGAATTTCATCATCAAGGATGCCGGATCAGCCGATGGCCTCGATTGGCTCACTGCGCAACCCCGCAGCAAGGAATCGGGTTTCGAGTTGATCCGCATCGGATTCAAGGCAGGCTTGCCTGAGGCAATGGACGTGCGCGATGCCTTTGGTCAGACCACGCGCTTCACCTTTCGCGCCATCGAACGCAACCCGGCCCTTGACCAAGGGCTTTTCCGTTTCGTTGCGCCCAAGGGCGTCGACGTCATTCAGTAGAGGCCACTGAATGCTAACAACCGGGCTGCCGCTGGCCGAGGCGATGCGCCCGGTGGCCATCCAGGACGTCGTCGGGCAAGCGCATTTGCTGGGGCCCGGCAAACCACTTCGTTCGGCGCTTGATGCGGGACGTCCGCATTCGATGATCCTTTGGGGTCCGCCGGGCGTGGGCAAGACCACGCTGGCGCGCCTGCTGGCCAGCGCGTTCAATTGCCGATTCATCGCGATTTCTGCTGTGTTGGCTGGCGTCAAGGAGATTCGAGAAGCAGTCGAACAGGCGCGTCTGAGTCAGGGTTCGGCTGGGGTCGGTACGATTGTCTTCGTCGACGAAGTGCATCGATTCAACAAGGCGCAGCAGGATGCATTCTTGCCGCATGTCGAGTCGGGCCTGTTCACCTTCGTTGGGGCGACGACCGAAAACCCGTCCTTCGAGGTGAATAACGCCTTGTTGTCCAGAGCGGCGGTTTACGTGCTGCGCCGCCTCGATGACATGGACCTGGGGCTGCTGATCGATCGTGCCTGCAGTCGCTTTCTGGGTGGGCTCAGGTTGCAGGAGCAGGCCCGAGCGCTGCTGATCTCGTCGGCCGATGGTGACGGTCGTCGATTGTTGAATCATCTCGAGCAGGCTGCCACGGCTGCGGGCGCTTTCGATTCAGCACACTCGGGGCCCGAAGACTCGATCTCGATTTCAAGTGATGCGCCGAGTCAGGCAATTGAACTCGATGGCAACACCGTCGCACAGGTGCTGGCCGAGCGCGTTCGCCAGTTCGATAAGGGGGGCGACGCCTTTTACGACCAAATCTCTGCCCTGCACAAGACCGTGCGCGGGTCTCATCCGAACGCGGCACTGTACTGGCTGGTGCGCATGCTCGACGGCGGAGCCGACCCTTGTTACCTCGCACGTCGTCTGGTGCGTATGGCGATCGAAGACATCGGACTGGCTGATCCCCGCGCACTTCGAATCGCCCTCGATGCGGCTGAGGTCTACGAGCGCCTTGGATCACCGGAAGGGGAGCTGGCGCTTGCGCAGGCAACGCTGTATCTGGCCAGTGCGGCGAAGTCGGATGCCGGCTATGCCGCGTACAACAAAGCGCGTGCCTTCGTGAAGCAGGACGCGTCGCGTGGCGTGCCGATGCATCTTCGCAATGCGCCGACCCAGCTGATGAAGTCGATGGGGCACGGCAAGGCCTATCGGCATGCACATGCCGAGCCCGATGCCTATGCAGCGGGGGAGCACTACATGCCAGATGAGCTGGCTGAGCCCGACTGGTATCAGCCAGCGCCCCGAGGGCTTGAGCTGAAGATCGGCGAAAAGCTGCGCTGGTTGCGCAGCCTCGATGAGGCTGCACGGCGCGACCGCTAGAATGTGAGCCATGCTTGATATTCAGACATTTCGCAAAGACATCGACTCGGTCGCGGCTCGACTCGCCAGCCGCGGATTCAAGCTTGACGTCGAGACATTCAAGACCCTCGAAGCTGAGCGCAAGGTGGTGCAAAGCCGCACTGAAGCGCTCCAGGCTCAACGTAATGCCTTGTCAAAGTCGATTGGGCAGCTCAAGGCCAAGGGCCAGGACACCTCAGAGGTGATGGCGCAGGTGGCCGGTCTGGGCGATGAGCTCAAGGCCAGCGACGCTCACAGCGACCGGATCATCGCGCAGCTGCAGGCCTTCATGCTCACCCTGCCGAACCTGCCGCATGAGTCCGTGCCGGTGGCTGATTCCGAGGCAGGCAATGTCGAGATGCGGCGATGGAGCCCTACGGGTACAGAACCCGTGCCGCTGGCCTTCGATGCAAAGGATCATGTCGAGCTCGGCGAGCGGATCGGCCTGGATTTTGCCGCAGCAGCCAAGCTGTCCGGCGCACGGTTTTCAGTCCTGAAGGGGCCGATTGCGCGTCTGCATCGGGCGCTTGCGCAATTCATGCTGGACGTGCAAACCGGCGAGCACGGCTACACCGAATGCTATACGCCGTATATCGTCAATGCCGAGACCTTGCGCGGCACAGGTCAGTTGCCCAAGTTCGAACAGGATCTCTTCGCGGCTCGCAAAGGTGGACAGGAGGGCGAGGAGGGCGAGGCGCTGTACCTGATCCCGACCTCTGAGGTGCCGCTCACAAACATCGTGAGAGGCGAGATTCTCGCGGCCGAATCCCTTCCGATGCGATTGACAGCGCACACGCCGTGCTTCAGGTCCGAGGCCGGATCACATGGTCGCGACACCCGCGGCATGATTCGTCAGCATCAGTTCGACAAGGTCGAGATGGTGCAGATTCTGCGGCCTGATGAGTCTTATGCTGCGCTGGAGCAGATGGTCGGGCATGCCGAGGTGATTTTGCAGCGTCTGGAGTTGCCTTACCGCGTGATGGCGCTGTGCACCGGCGACATGGGCTTCGGTGCGGCCAAGACATACGACCTCGAGGTCTGGCTGCCGGCACAGCAGACCTATCGCGAGATCTCGTCATGCTCGAATTGCGAGGATTTCCAGGCGAGGCGGATGCAGGCGCGCTTCAGAAATGCTCAGGGCAAACCCGAGTTGTTGCATACCCTGAACGGCTCGGGTCTCGCGGTCGGCCGTGCCCTGGTTGCGGTGCTTGAGAACCACCAGCAGGCGGACGGTTCGATCCGGATTCCTAAGGCGCTGCGGCCGTGGATGGGCGGGGTCGAGAAGATCGAACCCGTCTGAGGATTTGTGGATGGCTTAGTCGCGGTTGCGGCGGCGGATTCTGACGAAGTGGGTGAGCGTCAGCCCAATTGCGGCGCCCAGAGCCGGTGCCGCAAATCGTGCCAGTTCATCAGCCGAGGTTTCATAGAGCCCGGCCATTGCGGCCATCGGCAGCAGTGCGGCGAAGATCGCGAGCAACATCAGGGCATGTAGAGCTTTCATGGCAGACACCGCGGTTTCGATCGCCTGGGCAATCGGTTCATGTGAGTCTGGCGAGGATAGGTGTTTGCCGAAGCCTCAAGGCGGTGACGCTTGGCCGCGAAGGGCAGGCGGTCGGAGCGTTCCGACTGAAGGTCGGCAAAATCAGGCTCAACAGTCGTGATAAACTCACCGGCTTGATTGCTCTTGCGCGCAGTTGCTGCGGCGCGTTGTTTGATACCCGGAGAGGTGGCAGAGTGGTCGAATGTACCTGACTCGAAATCAGGCGTACGGGCAACCGTACCGTGGGTTCGAATCCCACCCTCTCCGCCAGACATCCAGTAAATAAGCGCCTCTTGAGGCGCTTTTTATTTAATCCATCATCCAGACCATCAAAAATATGAATGGTTGGTTTATGGCGGTGCTGGTGCTAGAACCCGCACTCGGCACTCTTTGAGTCAGACCCGCCAAAGCGGGCCTGTGTCTGCACGATCAACTCGTTCACTTCTTCTTGTTGCGCTTTGCTGCCCAGACCACCAGACCACTGATAGCCCCGATGGCGATCAGCGGCAGGGTGTCGGGTGCGGGGACAGGAACAACGGCGGCCATCACCGACATGCTGCTCAGACCCAGTACTGCCATAACGATTAGCTTGTTCATATCTTCGCTCCATAAGGTTTCGTGAGTCAGCTCACGCCTAGGCGAAGCGAGTTTCGTGCCATCTCCCGAAAAGCCGCTCTGGGCTTGAAAAACGTCGAATTTGACGACTGATTTTAAGCAGACTCTGTAAAGAAATCCTACGTGACTTTTGTCAAGGACTTAGTCTCAAGCCCGGGGCGGTTCAGGCGGGCGTTGACCGGCCGGACGCCACGGTGACCCGCAGGCCGTCGTTTTAACGTTGCGGCGTGCGGTGACGCGCCTGGTGCCGGTGGCTGCTGTGCAGGCTGGCAGGCTGCAGGGCTTCGTGCTTCGTTTTTCGGCCTTGAACACGGTCACGCCACAAGCGGAATGACCCTCGTTTGAGTTGCTGACGCATCAGCGCAATGACCGCGGCTTCGTCCAGCGCAAACTGAGTCTTGATGGCCTCAAAGGGCGTACGGTCCTCCCAAGCCATCTCGATGACCCGGGAAATGTCTGCAGCATCAAGAGTGAGGATCGGCTTTGACATGTCAGATGGAGACTGACCGCTTAGACGCTTAGCGCCGGCCTTTGCGCACCCTAATGCTCTTGCGCGTGGGTGCGAAAAATTGCGCTGGCTTCTTTTTCACCCAGGCGACGAAAGTCTGAAGTTCAGGGTGCGCCAGCAAAGCCTCGACGGTCGCATACTGACTCGCCAGCTCGGTTTCAGTCAGCAGCGCGTGCACCTGGTGGTGGCACACGCGATGCAGGAACTCTGTTTGACGCCCGCCCTTGCTCTTGGGAACGAGGTGGTGCGCGTCGCGTTGCGCCGGTGGAATTTCGCGCTCGCACAACGGGCAAATCACGACATCGTCTGGCCGCGCATTCACGGTATCTCTCCAGACCGGTCACGCGCAGCGGATTCGGACGAGGCGAAGGACTGCTCAGCCCCTGACCTGCAGGACACAATCCGTTCGGCTCAGCACACGACCGATAACAGTCGCCGCCTCGAAGCCATGCTGCCGGAAGCTTGCGAGCACAGCATCCAGGGCGCCCGGATCGCAGGACACCAGCAGGCCGCCACTGGTCTGCGGATCAGTCAGGATGGCCTGGTCTTCACTGGCAAAGCCGACCGGCAGCGCGACGTCGTGGCCGTAGCCCGCCCAGTTGCGCCCCGACGCGCCGGTAACGAAGCCGCGCGAGGCCAGGTCACGGACACCCGCCAGCAGCGGGACCGTGGGCCAATCCAGTTCAACGGTGCAGCCGGCGCCACGGGCGAGTTCCAGCGCGTGGCCGGCCAGCCCGAAGCCGGTGATGTCGGTCAGTGCATGGACCCCGGGCAGGGCGGCCAGATCGGGGCCCGGTGTGTTGAGCTTCGTCGTGGTCGCGAGCATCTGCGCATAGCCTTCGGCGTCGAGTTGCTCCTTCTTCAACGCCGCGCTCATCACGCCCACGCCCAGGGGTTTGCCCAGAACCAGCAGGTCGCCTGGCTTGGCATCGGCGTTGCGCTTGACGCGCTTCGGGTGCACCAGGCCGAGCGCGACCAGACCGTAGATCGCCTCGACCGAATCGATGGTGTGGCCGCCAGCGATCGGAATGCCAGCCGCGCGACAGACCGAGGCGCCGCCCTCCAGCACGCGGCCGATGGTTTGCGTCGACAGCACGTTGATGGGCATGCCGACCAGTGCCAGCGCCATGATCGGCCGGCCTCCCATCGCATAGACGTCGCTGATCGCATTGGTCGCGGCAATGCGCCCGAAGTCAAATGGGTCGTCGACGATGGGCATGAAGAAATCGGTGGTGGCGATCAGCGCCTGCTCGTCATTGAGCTGATAGACCGCGGCGTCGTCAGCAGTCTCGATGCCAACCAGCAGCTCCTTCGGGATGGGCATCGCGACCGTTCCCTTGAGAATCTCGCTGAGTACACCCGGCGCGATCTTGCAGCCACAGCCGCCACCGTGCGACAGCGAAGTCAACCGGGGCTCGGCAAGTGTCGCGGAAGCGGTGGGTGCGTTCATGGCTGATCTCCGATTGGGCGGCGCGCGATCAGCGAACCGACAAGATGGTGAAGGGCTGCCCGCTCGGCTTCTGGCGCGAACAGCGCCGCGCGCTTCGCTAATTGAGCAGACAGGTTTTGCAGTATAGAAGGATCGTCGCGTGCGCTGGCCAGCAGGGCCGCCAGTGCCACGTCGTCACCGGGCTCGAACACGCCGCCGTAGTCCTTGCCCAACAGGCCCAGATTGCCATCGATGCGAGAGGCCAGGATGGGTGTGCCGCTGCGGATGGCCTCGATCACCACATGGGCCCCGCCCTCCATCCTGCTGGCGTGAACGAGCACATGGGCCGCCTGGATGTGGCGGCGGACCGTGCCGTGCGGCAGCCCGCCGAGCCACCGGAACCGCGGTTGCGCGCTGGCCAGGGCAGCCGCTTCGGCGCCAAGACCGGGGTCCAGCGCATCGCCGATGTGGTCGAAGTGGAGGTCAGCGCGCGGGGCCAGTCGCTGCACCGCCCGCCAGTAGGTGCGCGGATCCTTCTCGTCGCGCAGATGGCCGACCATCAGTGCACGCAGGTGGCGAGCGGCTTTGCGCATCGGCGCGCGCGTTGTGCAGGACTGCAGGATCACATGTGCCTTGCCTCGCATGCCCTCTGGCAGTTGCCGTGACCCCATTTCATTGAGCACCACCAAGGCATCGGCCAGGGCGAGCGACTCTTGGGCCTGTGCGTCAATATCGATGTCTCGGTAGAGGTCAGTGCCGGTCAGCACCAGCAGCACGGGCCGATGGGCATAGGCGGCACGCCAGGCCTGGATCGATGCTGCGGAGCGACGCGCGTGCAGCGCGATCATCAAGACCTCGTCGCCACCGCTCCAGCGGTCAGTGAGGCTGACGCGGTAAGCTGGGCCCAGCAATCGCGCCCAGCGATGAGCGGTCTGCCAGTTGCCGTTGTTGGCTGCCGCCAGCGCAGGCGTCACGATGACGAGGGATTCACGATGCACGACGCAATCCTAACGCGACCCGCGCTCGATGCCCGGAGGGGTCCACGCGACACCCTGGCTGAAGCGCTGGTCGCAGCCCGTACCGACACGCTGTCGACCTTTGCGGCCTACCAGCGCAAGCTGCCCGACCTGCGCGTGCCGCTGCTTTCGGAGTTCAACCCGCCGCTGTGGGAACTGGGTCATATTGGCTGGTTCCAGGAGTACTGGATCGCGCGCAATCCTGAACGCTCGCAGGGCGAGCGGGCCGATCCCGATGCGCACCGACCCGCGCCGCGTCGAATCGCCGCGGATGCGCTCTACAACTCCAGTGAGGTGGCGCATGACAGCCGCTGGCAATTGCAACTGCCAGATGCCGACGCCACGAGAGACGACCTGGCGCGGCAACTCGACGACACGCTGATGCTGCTGCGGCAAGCAGCCCCCGACGATGCCGGGCTCTACTTTTTTCGCCTGGCCCTGCTGCACGAGGACATGCATCACGAAGCCGCCTTGTACATGGCCCGTGGCCTGGGCATCGCCATCGAAGACCCGCGCTGGAAGGTCCGGCCGCTGCCGGCGCCGGCCATTTCGCTGGCTTTCGAGGGCCGTGATTGGCGGCTCGGCAGCATGCCCGGTCAGGGCTTTTCGTTTGACAACGAGCTGCCGGAGTTCAGCTTGGCACTGCGTCCGTTCGAGATCGACCGCCAGGTCGTGCGCTGGGAGGAGTACCTGCCCTTCCTGGATGCGGGTGGCTACGACGATCCGCGCTGGTGGACCGAGGCGGGCGCACGCTGGCGCGCCGCGCAGTCGTTGGCCGCACCGCGTTACCTGCGGCGCGCTGCATCGGGTTGGGAACAGTGGCGAGATGGCAGATGGGGGCGTCTTGACCCACTCGAAGCAGCCAGTCATCTCACCCTGCATGAAGCGCAAGCCTGGTGTCGCTGGGCAGGCCGCCGTCTGCCGACCGAGGCCGAGTGGGAATGCGCCGCCTGCAGTGAGCCCGATACCTTCCGATGGGGCGACGTGTGGGAATGGACCGCAAGCCCCTTCCAGCCTTTCCCGGGCTTCGAGCTGCACCCATACCGTGACTATTCCGCACCCTGGTTCGACGGCCGGCCGGTGCTGCGCGGTGCTTCGCACTGCACGCAGCCCCGCATGCGCCATCCGCGATACCGCAACTTTTTTCCTGCTGTTCGCAATGACGTGCCTGCGGGCTTTCGGACCTGCGCGCTGTAGATCAGGCACTGGCGACGAACACGCCGTACCAGCCGCGCGGGTCGGTCCACTGGCGAGGCTCGGCGAATCCCGCCTGGCGCAGCAGGCCGGCAAAACCCTGCTGCGTCCATTTGTAGGAGTTCTCGGTGTGGATGCGCTCGCCGGCGGCGAAGCGGCGCTCGCCGCCTGGCCAGCGCACCGATTGAGCCTGACGCGACTCCAGGTGCATTTCAATGCGCGACTCGGCCTGGTTGAAGAGCGCCACGTGGCGCCACTGACGCAGGTCGAAGTCGGTGCCGAGCAGGCGGTTCAGATGACGCAGCAGATTCAGGTTGAAGGCCGCCGTGACGCCTAGCGCATCGTCGTAAGCGGCCTCCAGCACGTCAATGGCTTTCACCAGATCCACGCCAATCAGCAAGGCACCACCCGCCGCCAGCTCGCGCGCCTGGCGCAGCAGCCTCAGGGCATCGGTGGGGGCAAAGTTGCCGATACTCGAGCCGGGATAGAACACCAGAGCCCGCGGGCCGGTCAATTCGCCAGGCAGCGCCAATTCGCTGGAAAAGTCCAGCCCAACGCCCACCAGGTCCAGCGCCGGGTGATCGATTTGCAATTGCGTCAGCGCTTTGGCGACATAGTCGGCCGAGATGTCCACTGCGACATAGCGGCGCGGCGCCAGCAGCGGGAACAGGGCGGCCGCCTTGGCGCAGTTGCCTGCGCCCAGGTCGACGATCGCCGGGTTGAGACCTGTTGAGCGTACGACTTCGTCCGCGATCGCCATGCCGTGCGCGGCGAAGATGTCCGACTCCGTTCGGGTGGGGTAATACTCCGACAGCTCGGTGATCGCGTCGAACAGGCGCGAGCCTTGTGCGTCGTAGAAGAACTTGGGCGGCAGCGATGCCGGCGTTCGAAGCAGGCCGGCAGCAGCCTCGGCTGCGGACGCGCCGTCGGTGGCAGAGTGCAACTGCAGGAGTCGGGGTTGGGCCATGGGGTCGGTATCAGTGACTGAAAGGGCTACGGCCCCGGCGGGGTACCAGGGACTGGACCGGCAGCAAGCTGCTAGAGTCCGCGAACCTCGACATCGCACCTGCCCAGGAAAACTACCACATGATCAATCTGTCACTTTCGCAAGCCCTTCGTTCTCTGCTGGTCTGTGTCTTGCTGGCCTTCGCGGGCATTGCCCATGCGCAGCAGGTGCTCCGCATCACCGCCATCCCCGACGAATCGCCCACCGAGTTGGCGCGCAAGGCAGCGCCGCTGATCAAGTATCTGGAAGGCAAGCTGGGCATGAAGGTTGAGTACACGCCCGTGACCGACTACGCGGCCGCGGTCGAGACACTGGTCAATCGCAAGGTCGACCTGGCCTGGTTCGGCGGATTCACCTTTGTGCAGGCCAACGTCCGCTCGGGTGGCAAGGTGATCCCACTGGTGCAGCGTGAAGAAGACACGCGCTTTCGCTCGGTTTTCATCACCACCGATCCGGCGATCAAGACCCTGGCCGACCTGAAAGGCAAAGACGTGAGCTTCGGCTCGGCGAGCAGCACCTCGGGCCACCTGATGCCACGCAGCTTCCTGATGGAGGCAGGCGTCAACCCTGAGAAGGACTTCAAGCGCGTGGCCTTCAGCGGCGCGCACGACGCCACCATCGCGGCTGTGGCCGCCGGCAAGGTGCAGGCTGGAGCCCTGAACATCTCGGTATGGGAGAAGTTCGTCGCCGACGGCAAGGTCGATACCACCAAGGTCCGCGTGTTCTTCACGACGCCCACCTATTACGACTACAACTGGACCGTGCATGCCGACATGCCCGCGGCGCTGCGAGAGAAGCTCACGCAGGCGCTTCTGGCGCTGTCGCGTGACACGCCCGAGGGTAAGGAAGTGCTGGAGCTGCAGCGCGCCACCCGTTTCGTGCCGTCTCAGGCCGACCTCTACAAGGGCATTGAAGCTGCCGCGCGCAGCGCCAACCTGCTCTGAGCGCAGAGGCTTGAATCTCGAACTGCAGTCGATCGCGGCCCGGCATGCCGCGGCACGGCGCGAAGCTGCGGACGCCCTTGTCGACCTGAGCTTCAGCGTTGACGAGGGCGAGGCCGTGGCAGTGATCGGACCTTCGGGTGCCGGGAAGACGACGCTGCTTGAGGTCCTGGCCTGTGCCCGCCCGCCCGCGCGAGGCGCTTTGCACATTGGCGGTATGGACCCCTGGCAGCAGCCGCGTCGCGCGTTGCAGCCATTGCGCGGGCAGCTGATTCTGGTGCCTCAGGTTCCGCCGCTGCCGCCGCGACAGCGTGTGGTCACCGCAGTGCTGGCTGGGCGCCTGCCGGCCTGGAGCCTGTGGACCAGTCTGCGTTCCCTGTTTTACCCAGTCGACATCCCGGCGGCCGACGAGGCACTGGAGGCGTTTGATTTGTCCGACAAGCTGTTCGAGCGAGTCGACCGGCTGTCCGGCGGCGAGCGACAACGCGTGGGCCTGGCACGTGCGCTGGTGTCGCCGGCCCGGCTGTGGCTGGTGGACGAGCCGCTGTCAGCGCTGGATCCGTCGCGCGCACAGCGCGCCGCCGCGGCGCTGGTGCATCAGGCCCGCGCGCGCGCGGTCACGCTGGTGGCCACGCTGCACCAGGTGGACGCTGCGCTGGCCCACTTCCCGCGCATCCTCGGTCTGCGCGAGGGCCGACTGCTATTCGATCTGCCGTCGGGGCAGGTGACGCCCGAGCTGCTGGCTCGCCTGTACGCGCAGCACGAGGATGAACTGCACAATACGGCGCCGCCCACCGACGAGCTCGCCGCACCGGCTGCGCCGATGTTGATTCAGTGTCGATGAACATGGCTGCGCCGACGCAGCGCGACCCGGCCTGGCTGGGTCGGGTCGGTCTGCTGGCGCTGTTTGCGGTCTTGCTCTGGCCGCTGCTACACGCCACCGAATTCAAGCCCTGGCTGCTTCTGGACGCCGACACTGCGCGCGTCACAGGGCGTTTTATTGCCAGCTTTCTGCCGCCGGCACATGCGCCCGACTTCCTGGTCATGGTGGCACGCGAAACCTGGCGCACCGTGGCCATCGCCACCGCCGGCATCTCGCTCGGACTGCTGCTGGCTGTTCCGCTGGCCTTGATCGCCACATCATCCTTGTCGATCTCGGCGCTCAGCGGCCGAATGGCCGCGCTGCCTTCTGGTGTCCGGATCGCGGCGCGTTCGCTGCTGATCGTGCTGCGCAGCGTGCCCGAGCTGGTCTGGGCGCTGGTCTTCGTGCGCGTGGTCGGTCTGGGGCCGGCGGCCGGCGTGCTGGCCATCGCGCTCACCTACGGTGGCATGCTGGGTAAGGTCTATGCCGAGATCCTGGAGAGCGGCGAGGTGCAGGTCACGCAGACGCTGCTGCGCAACGGCAGCACGCGGCTGCAGGCCTTCGGCTACGGGCTGTTGCCGCAAAACGCGGCCGAGCTGACCAGTTACACCGTCTACCGCTGGGAATGTGCCATTCGCAGTTCGGTGGTGCTGGGCTTCGTCGGTGCCGGCGGTCTAGGGCAGCTGTTGGACGGATCGCTGAAAATGTTCGCCGGTGGCGAGGTGCTGACCGTGCTGCTGGTGTTCGTGGCACTGGTTGCGCTGGCCGACCGACTGAGCGCGGCATTGCGCCGCGCGCTGGGTTAAAGCGATGGGCACGCGCGCTGCCAACCGACCGGACCGAATGCCGCCGCCGCTCATTCATGCCCGTTGTCGCGCCTGCTGGCTGGTGGCTGGGATGCTGGCGCTGGTGGCGGCCAGTTTCCTGTCGCTGGATCTGCACCTGGCCGAGTTCTTCTCGGGCGCGGCGCTGGCCGGCATGGGCCGCTTTCTGGCTGAGTTCGTACCGCCCGACCTGAGCCCCATGTTCGTGCGCAACGTGGCTGTCGCTGCGTGGGAGACGCTGGCGATGTCCTTACTGGGCACCTTGCTGGCGGCGGCAGGCGGTGTGTTGCTTGCGCTGCCCGCCAGCCGCCAGTCCTCGGGCAGCGCAATGCAGCCGCTTGCCGACAGCGTGCGCGCCTCAGCCCGGCTGCTGCTCAACGCTTTGCGGGCGGTGCCTGAACTGGTGTGGGCCGCCTTGCTGCTGATTGCGGTTGGCCTGGGCCCGTTCGCCGGAACGCTGGCGTTGGCGGTGCACACCAGCGGCGTGCTCGGCCGGCTCTTTGCCGAGGCGATCGAGAATGCGCCGCCCGGTCCGGCGGAGGCGCTGAGAGTGCAGGGCGCTGGCGCGGTTCGCCAGTTTTTCTACGCCAGGATGCCGCAGGTGCTGCCGCAGTTGATGAGCTACTCGCTGTATCGCTGGGAGAACAATATCCGCGCGGCAGCCG
>Ga0209598_10001301_pt1 | contig 20393 bp, 21 predicted proteins | sample M_140807_EF_Meta_FD_187317 | JGI IMG/M metagenome (GOLD analysis project Ga0209598, IMG submission 187317) | Freshwater microbial communities from Lake Montjoie, Canada to study carbon cycling - M_140807_EF_MetaG (SPAdes) (version 2) | ecosystem: Environmental > Aquatic > Freshwater > Lake...
TCCCCTGATTTCCACCCAGGAGGCTTGGAACATGATTACCGCCGGGCCGGCCCAAGCACTTCAACAGTCCTCCAAACTTGGTTTCCTTAGTCCGGGAGCGTGGGCCGATTGGATCGCTTGGAGGGTTCCTACCGAGCAAAACCCACTAGAGTCCATCTTAAAAAGCCGACAAATCCCGGAATGGACCTGTGTGGGTGGAGTTCTTAACCAACACGAATCGATCTGAGTTTTCCCTCGTCCAATCCCCCGTCTTTTCGGCACTCTTATTGGATGTCTTGCACTCCTGCCGAACCTTTTCTGGATGCTATCCGCACCCGATCTTTAATCCGGCAAACAACCCAGACCGAACGTCACTTAAAGAACGGGGAGGCCCATGCCCTTTCTTTTTCCGATAATGACTACCTAGGTTTAGCCCACCACCCAAGGGTCATGGAAGCTGCCCGAAATTCCATTCAGGATCATGGAACCGGGGCCCGAGCGGCCCGATTACTGGCTCCGCCCTATCCGGAATACGAGAAACTGGAGAAATCGTTGGCTGGCTGGAAATCCACCGAGAAGGCTCTTCTTTTCTCGGCTGGCTACCTTGCCCCCTTGGGGGTGATCCCTGCCTTGGCTGGAAGTCAGGACACCGTAGTCATCGAAAGAAATGCCCATGCCTGTCTTTTTGACGGCGCAAGGCTCTCCAATGCGAAAATCCGACTATTCGATCGTCATAACCCAACGGATCTTTCAAAGGTTTTACTGCTGACCCGAAAACTCAATCCCCAGGGGAAGATACTCATCGTGGCTGAATCATTACACTCCATGGATGGGGACCTTTTACCCTTGGCCGAAATTGTCCGATGGAAGGAAGAGTTTTCCGCGTGGCTGCTCCTGGATGAGGCCCATGCTGGGGGTCTTTACGGCCCAAAAGGAAGTGGATGGGCCGCGGAACTTGGATTGGCCGGAAGAATTGAAATTCAAATGGGCACGATGGGAAAAGCTCTCGGCTCCTCCGGGGGTTTTGTTGCCGCCTCCGATGAGATCATCCGGCATCTTGTCAATGAAGCCCGAACCTTTCTTTTCGGAACCGCCCTAGCACCAGCCTCAACCGCTGCGGCTTATGCTGCACTAGAGATCATCCAATCCCAGGAAGGAGAGCAACTCCGCACTAACCTCAGGGAAAATATTAAAACATTCCGCTCGCAAAGGCTGACCCCTTTAACCGGGCCGATCCAATCCATCCCTTGCTCCACCAATCAGGCCTCCTTGGATATCTTCCAGCGTCTCCTTGATAATGGTGTTCATGTTCCAGCCATCCGCCCTCCCACCGTCCCAGAAGGCACCGCCCGCTTACGGATCAGTCTCTCCTCTCGACATACCTCGGAGGGTATCACCAAGCTTTGCCAAATCCTCAACCACCTTCTTCCCATTTCCTGAATTGAACTACGAAGAGATCATTCGGTTGGATCGTGCCCATCTATGGCATCCGTTTACCCCAACCTCTCCTTGGATGGATCCAGACTTTCAACCGGTTTCGATTCACGCTGGCGAAGGCGCATGGCTGATCTCAGCCGATGGAAAGCGTTTCCTGGATGGAAACTCCTCCATTTGGACCAATCTTCATGGCCATCGTCATCCCAAGCTGGATGCAGCTGTTTTTGACCAGCTTGGGCGGATGGCCCATTCCTCTTTTCTGGGTTTAACCCATGAGCCAGCCGCGCGCTTGGCCTCGGAACTTATCACATACGCTAACCATCCGGATCTCAATCCTAAGATGAATCGGGTTTTCTTTTCTGATGACGGATCCACCGCTATGGAGGCAGGCCTGAAAATGATTCTACAGGCTTCCGTCCAGAGTGGAGACGCCCAGAGAAAGGTGTTCATCTCTCCTGACGGGGCCTATCACGGCGATACGATCGGTGCCATGAGTCTGGGCAAAAGCGAAACCTTCCATCATCCCTTTCAGTCCGTTCTTTTCCCAACCCGCCGGGTGATGGCCCCCGCCTGTTACCGATGCCCCTTCAATCAAGCAAAACCCGAACGATCGGATGCCCGTACTTATCGAAAATGCAGGTTTGAATGCGCCACCTTGGCGGAAGAAGAGATCCACAAGGCTGGAGACCGCTTGGCGGCCTGGGTCTTAGAACCCAGGGTCCAGGGCGCAGCCGGAATGATCATGCATCCGGAGGGCTATGCCCAAAAAACCGCTGCCGCCGCCAGAAAGGTTGGAGCCAAAGTCTTTTTTGACGAAGTTCTAACAGGTTGTCACCGAACCGGAACACCCTTGGCCGCCCACGCCGAAGGGGTCATGCCTGATATCGTTGCGTTGGCCAAAGGATTGACCGGCGGATACCTTCCTTTGTCAGCCACGCTTACCACCGAAGAAATCTTTAACTCCTTTCGAGGCGAACCAGAAAAAGCCTTCTTTCATGGGCACAGCTATACCGCGAATCCTTTGGGGTGTTCCGTCGCCTCAGCCAATTTGAAACTATTGTCCCAGCCAGATGCCCATAAGAACATGCGGCGTGTCTTTCAAACCCTAAAGGAGATTTCCCAAAGGTTTTGGCGGCATCCGCATGTGGGAGACGTCCGACAAGAAGGAGGCATTTTGGCGATCGAGATGGTCGCCAACCGAGCCTCCCGCGCCCGCTTTCCCTCAAAAGAGAGACGAGGCGCTCGAATCTGCCGGGCCGCCCAAGAGTTCGGCCTCCTTACCCGCCCCATCGGCGATGTACTGGTTCTCATGCCTCCCTTTTGCTCCACCGATGCTGAGATCGAACAAATGACAGACTCTCTCTACCGCGGGATTCAAAAAGAAATTGCAACGTGAAAGGGGCTTTTATCACGGGAACCGACACAGGCGTCGGGAAGACCTACTTCACCACCTTCTGGACCAGGTCGCTTAGGCAAGCGGGAGTTCCTGTCCTTCCTTTAAAACCCATTTCAAGCGGAGACCGCTCCGACGCAGAGTCTCTTCACCGTTCCGTGGATGGAGCCATCCCCCTGGAGGAAATCAATCCTATCCACTTTGATCGACCGTTGGCTCCCCTGGCCGCCTGCCGACTATCCCAGCAAGTTTTCCCCCGGGAATCACTTCATCGTCACCTCGACGCGCTCCAATCCAAATATCCTGGCCCATTTCTTGTGGAAGGCGTGGGCGGTTGGAGGGTCCCTTTTGACCACGATTTTGGGGTGAGGGAGTGGGCACGGGAATTAAATCTTCCGGTTGTGGTGGTGGCACGGGCTGGGCTAGGAACACTCAACCATGTTTTACTGACGTTGGACTCGATTCTTCAGGCTCACCTCCCCGTTTTGGGTATTATATTAAATCTTCATGAGGCATTGGATGACGACGCGACCCGAACCAATCCACAAATCCTTCAAGAACTGACCGGCCTACCCGTTTTCCTTCTCCCAGTCCAAGCCGAACCGGTTCAGGAGCTTCCCACCTGGCTCAGTCTTAGGACTTAAGAGCCACGGACCATCGCGGGTCTGCATCGGTGTCCCAATTCGATTCCGCCTGATCCAAAGCTCTTCGCGCCGTAACCGCCGCAATCATCGCCGCGTTGTCCGTGTTCCATCCCCCCGAAGCGGAAAGAAGTCTCGCCCCGCTCCTCCGGGCCGTTTCCTCAAGCATACGAAAAACGGTTCGGTTGGCACTTACTCCTCCGCTCAGGGTTAAAATCTTGCGCCCGGTTTGCTCGAGCGCTCGCTGGCATCGATCTGCCAGACATTCAGCAATAGACGCCTGAGCCTCTGCGCAGAAATGAGAACGGTGCATCCCGGGAACAGCCAAGGTCGGTTGTTTTTCCAGCAGAAGTCGGGCGGCGTTTTTTAGTCCGCTAAAGCTAAAATCACAACCCTCCGAACCTTTCATCGGACGGGGCAGGGCATATTTTCCGACTTCCCCGTTTTTCGCCTCCTTCTCCATCGCCGGCCCTCCGGGATAAGGCAGACCCACCATCCTGGCCAGCTTATCAAAAGCCTCTCCCGCCGCATCATCCCGCGTAGTCCCAACGATCTCCCGATTGCGCGGGCTGGTTGCATCCACCAGCAGGGTGTGTCCTCCGCTGGCAATTAACGCCAGATGAGGATACTCAGGCCATTGTCCTTGTGAAACAAAGGGACTGTAGAGGTGTCCTTCCAGATGATTGATGGCATAGAAAGAACTGCTCTCGGCCCAAGCCAAAGCCTTCCCGAAGGCCAGCCCCACCAAAAGGGCGGGAGCCAATCCAGGTCCCGCAGTCGCACCGACAACTTGAAAACCATCGGCACCGGCCTTCTCTCTCGCACGGGTAGTGATTCGAGGCAAAAGCTCCAAGTGTTGCCGAACGGTTAGCTCAGGAACAATCCCCCCTAGTGGCCCGTGCTCTTCCGGTCGAGTGGCCAACTCCTCGGCGATCAGGCAACAGCCCTGATCAGTGGCCTCAACAATAGCCACTGCCGTTTCGTCACAGGACGTTTCGATCCCCAAAGCACGGACCTTGCTTCCCACAGAGCCTAATGGGCTGCCGCCGAGCGCCGTGCGAAAACTTTCCACCCTCTCAAAGCGTCAACCGCCCTGTGCAGCGGTTCATCCATGACGACCTCCTCCGCCTCACCGGGCTTCTTGAGCCCAGGGCTGCGACTGCGATACATCGTCTGTTCCTCACCTTTGGTCATCCTGGCGAGAATATCGGGTTCAATGCCAACCCCATGGATTTTGCGGTGGGAAGGAGTGGTGTAATGAGCCGTGGTCAGGCGGACCGCCACCGCTGGAGCCACGGACCGGTCAACGGGTTGGACCGTCTGGACAGACCCCTTCCCAAAGGTGGTTTCTCCGATGATGACCGCCTTGCCCAGATCCTGCAGGGCTCCGGAGACAATTTCAGCCGCGCTGGCGGTGTTCCCATTCACCAATACCACCGTAGGCCAACGAATTTTTCGTGGCACCGCCTTGGAGAGATACTCAAACCGGCCAGCTGAACCTTGACGACCCTCCGTGGCTACCACCATCGTTCGTTCCGGAATAAATCGGCTAACGATGTCCACCGCTTCGTCCACCAAGCCCCCCGGATTGTCCCGCAAATCCAGAATCAGCGAAGTGGCCCCCTCTTTTTCCAGTCGACCGACTGCGGTATCGAACTCCCGGTCTGTCTTTTCACCGAATTGGGTGATCCGAAGATAACCGATTTTTTCGCCCTTGGCCGTTGACTCTGGGAGGAGGGAAACATCCGTTACCGTGGGGACCTGAATCATTTCCCGAACCAAGGTGAAATCGAGGGACTTACCCTCGCTGGAACGGAAGATGCCCAGTTGGACGGGCACCCCCGGTTTTCCCCGAAGTTTCCGAATGGCTTCACCTAGGTTCATTTTTTGGGTTCCCTGCCCGTCGATCTTCATAATCCGATCCCCCGGAAGAATCCCGGCACGGAAAGCCGGCCCACCCTCAATCGGAACATTCACGGTCAGTTGATTGTCCAACAGACCAACCGAGATCCCCAAGCCACCAAATTGGCCCTCGGTCTCGGTACGAATCATGGCATACCCTTCGGGATCCAAGAATTGGCTATGGGGGTCTAAGGAGGACAGAAGGCCGCGAAGGGCGGCATAGGTCATCTTGTCATAATCGGTTTTCTCCGGCTCCAGATACTCATCCCGAACGAGTTCCACCACATTGGCAAAGAGAAGCGCGCTCCGATATCGCCCTTCCTCACCTTGGGCCATGGAATGTGTGTTTTTGTTGGTCTGAGCCGAACCCGACCCAGCCAGAAGCGCAAGACAAGGGAAAATGGTTCGCGAGAGTTTCAGCACGATCAGCCCCGCACGGGACTATCCAAGTTAGCCTGGAACCAGGGGATCGTTTTCTGAAGCCCTTCTTCAAGGGAAACTTGGGGCTCCCAACCAAGAATTTTCTTGGCCCGGCTAATATCCGGTTGCCGTTGCTTGGGGTCATCGACCGGCAGCGGCTTCTTCACAATTTCACTTTTGGTTCCGGTAATCCGCCGAATCCGATCGGCGAACTCCATGATCGTCAATTCGACAGGATTGCCGATGTTCACCGGCTCGTGAAAATCTGATTGCGAAAGACGGTAGATGCCGTCAATCAAGTCGCTAACAAAACAGAAGCTTCGTGTTTGTTTGCCCTCTCCAAAGATAGTGAGCGGCTCACCCCGCAATGCCTGCCCTACGAAAGCCGGCACCACCCGACCGTCCCGTAGCCGCATTCTAGGGCCGTAGGTGTTAAAAATCCGAACAATCTTGGTGTCGACTTTGTGAAATCGGTGGTAGGCCATGGTCATGGCCTCTGCAAAGCGCTTGGCCTCGTCATAGACACCTCTGGGCCCGATGGGATTCACATTCCCCCAATATTCCTCCTTTTGCGGGTGAACCAGAGGATCCCCGTAGCACTCGCTGGTGGAGGCCAGCAAAAATCCCGCCCCCTTCGCCTTGGCCAATCCCAAGGCATTGTGAGTTCCCAAAGAGCCGACCTTTAACGTCTGAATCGGAAGTTCAAGATAATCAATCGGGCTGGCTGGGGAGGCAAAATGAAAAACAAAATCCACGGGTCCTTCGACAGGTATAAATTGGGTAACATCGTGGCGGATAAAGCGAAACCTCTTGTCTGCTCGGAGGTGATCAAGGTTTCTCTCGTTTCCCGTCAGCAGGTTATCGATGGCAATGACCTGATGCCCTTCCTTCAGGAGTCGGTCCGTTAGGTGGGAACCCAAAAAGCCTGCCCCGCCGGTAACTACACTGGTTGGCATGATCTTAGCCCTAGATTCATTTCCCCAAAAAGCAAGCCATAGGACTCGCCGAATTCGGTCCGATCGACCAAATTAGAGAGATGGCCATGACCCCAGTCAACTCACCCCGTAGCTTTGGGGATTACCTCATCGAAAAAGAGCTAGGGCAGGGCGGGATGGGCACGGTTTATCTGGCTAAGGATACAGGCTTAAATCGAAATGTGGCTCTGAAGATTCTTCGAGCTGATTTGAGCCACGACCCCGAATTCGCGCGCAAGTTCTTGGAGGAAGTGGAGGTGACAGCCTCCCTCGCCCACCCGAACATTATTCGTGTTTTCACACTCGGTGAGCACGAGGGACGTCTTTACCTCGTCATGGAGCACTTGGACGAACCCAGTCTAGAGCAAAGAATGGAGCAGCAGGGCAAGATTCCTGAAAGACAAGTGCTTGAAATCGGACTAGGGATTGCGTCTGCACTCCAATTTGCCCATGAGGAGACCGGGTTAATTCACCGAGACATCAAGCCCGGAAATATTCTCTTTGGCCGAGGCGATATTCCAAAATTGGCGGACTTTGGCCTGGCGGCAGGCGCTCGTTCAGCTCTGGGTCAACAAGATGAAATTTGGGGGACTCCATACTATGTTTCACCCGAACGGTTGATGAGGGAACCGGAGGATGTACGCAGTGACATTTATTCCTTGGGGGCGACACTTTATCATGCAATGTCCGGACGCCCTCCTTTCGAAGCTGACAGCGCCGAAGAGGTGGCTAGGAGGCATTTATCGGACCGACCACCTCCCCTGCGATCGTTTTGTCCGGATAGCCAAGAGCAGACCGTCTACGCTCTAGACAAATGTATCGTGCGCAAGGCCGAAGCCCGTTGGGAAAACTACAACGAGATGTCGAATTACCTAGCCGATGCCCTACGCCGAATTTAAGCCCTAGCTGGGATCCGAAATTTTTGCGGATGCGTTCGCTGGCTTATTTGTTGTTAGAGCTTTGACAACTTTTCCGCCCGAGGTTGTTTTTTTGTAAGTTGCATTGTTTCCTAGAAAATAAATAGCCACCCCTTTGTCTTTCCAAGGACACTTGGTTTTATCAGGCGTCACATCTTCCGTACCAAAGGCCGCATCCGTTCCTTTCGTGATGATTAACGGAATCTCAGAATCATCGGAGGTGGTTAAGCCCAACCCTAAAGCCCATGCAACATTGGCTGCGGCAATGTTGTTTGTGGAAGTTGCTGGCGTTACGCCATTGCCTGCGAGAATTTTTGCCGTGGTCAAGGCCTTGTCCGCAAAGAGCCCTTTAAAGACATCGATCGTTGCACCAATGTTCGTGTTGGTTAGATCGGTATTGCAACGATAGTTGCCACTGTTGTCATTGGCCTCACTAAAGAGGATGGTGCCCAACTGTCTCGCATTCGACACATCCACCTGTTGTTTCGCCTTATCCAGACCGCCTTGAATCGCCGGAACCGCCAACCCCGCCAAAAGTCCAATAATACTAATAACGACCAAAAGCTCGACTAGCGTAAAAGAGTTTGATTTTAGTTTTTTAAATCCACGCATAATTTTGCTCATGAGAAGAATTTCCATCAACCAAAGGGGCATGTCAAATCGGAATGAGTGAAATAGCCTTAAAAGAATTGCTAAGCCTAAGTATCCCTCAAGATCGCATTGCGACCTCACCTGCCCGGCCTCGCGATTCGGCTAAGTTACTTTTGGTCAACCGCGCCCAGAAACGATTAACGGATCTGCATATTAGCGATCTTCCACCGCAGTTTTCGTGCCGTAACTTGCTAGTTATGAATAACTCGAGAGTTATTCAGGCCCGCTTAATTTGCTCGGAAAATCGGACAGAAATTTTACTTCTGGAAGAAACCAGCCCGGGCTGGTGGACCGCCCTCGGCACCCCCGCCAAACGACTCCAGCCAGGGACTATTCTTTCACCCGACCCGGTTCCAGGAACAACCGCCACCTCTCAAACGAATCCTAAACTCCAGGTCGAAAAAACCATCCCTGGAGGCCAAATGGTTCTTCGGGTGCTGGGTGGCTCTCTGGATCTCAACCAGTTCGGCTTCCCCCCCCTCCCCCCCTACATCCTTAAATCCAGAAAGACTCACGGGGAAAAAGATTTCTGCCCAACGGACCCCTCTGATTACCAAACCACCTACGCCCAACCCTCCGGATCAGTGGCCGCCCCCACGGCGGGCCTCCATTTCACCCCGGAATTACTTTCCCAATTGAATCATGCCTTTCTTACCCTTCATGTTGGCCTCGGAACCTTCCGCCCCATCAAAACCGAGGATTTTCGCGACCATCCCATGCACTCGGAACGATACGAAATACCCCACGGTTTTGCCGAGAAAGTCGCTGAGGCGGACAAAATCATTGCCGTCGGAACCACCAGCGCACGCGTCCTGGAATCAGCACCCCATCTGAATCCCCACCAAGGAACGACCTCCGCCTTTATTTATCCGCCCTATGAATTCAAACGAGTGGGAGGGCTCATGACCAACTTTCACTTGGCCCACTCCACGCTTCTTCTCCTCGTGGCCGCATTTGCCGGCCCGGAACTCACTCTACTCGCTTATCGTCACGCCCTGGAAAAAGGATACCGGTTCTACAGTTTTGGCGACGCCATGCTGATTCTTTAAGAGCCCTATTTCACTTCCGGTTTCTTGACCGGATCCATCACCTCGACCAATTCAATGGTAAAAACCAAGGTCTCGTTGGGTCCAATATTCCCATAAGGGGTTCCCGAGGCCCCGTAAGCCAAGTGAGACGGAATGACCACTTCCCACCTGTCCCCCTCCCTCATGCGAGGCAACACGTCCTGCCAACCCGCCACCGTCCGATCCACTTTAAATTCTCCGGGCTGCCCCTCCTTGGATTGGTCAAAAACTCTTCCGTCCACGTGTTTTCCAATATAGTTCACCTTAATCCGATCACTCGTCTTGGGCGTTTTCCCTTTGCCCGTTGCCTCAACCTTATAAAGGATCCCGTTTTTTAACTCCTGCACCCCTTCCTGTTGTCGAAAATCGTCGGTAAAAATAGCCCCTTGGGTGATATTGTGACGTCCCCCTTTACCCTCTTCCAAAGAATCCTCTGCACGACTTTGGAAGACACAAATAGCGGTGAGAATCCCCGCTAGGACAAGGCCTCGCTTCATACGAAAATACTATGTCCCAACCCTACTTTGACAACCCCACCCTTCCCCAATCGGTCGCCTTAAAAAACTCCCCGTAGAGAAATTTGGGCATACGGAGCCATCGTGCTCCGAATCGATTCATTCAATCGGGGAAGGTCATACGTCCGCCATACCATGGCTCCGGCTTCACCCTGCAAAGAAACACCCTCGGTGAAAGTCCAATTGACGCCTGCACCCAACCGCGCCTCGAAATAATTGATCAGGGCTCCCGCCAGACTCCGGTTATTGTAAGTTCCCGAATCATTACTCGGCAAACGCGCGGTCACCCCAAGAATCTCACCCCCTGCAAATAAGTTGACCTCCTCATCCACCGCATAATTGACCGTGGGCTTCGGAGCGCTGAGATTAAACAACCACTCCTTTTCCGGTTGCCAGCGGATACCGGGAACAGGCAGGACCGGGAAAAATTGGAAGATATCCGCCCGCAGGGCAATGAACCACTGGAATTCTGCATTGAGAATATTCGTCCAGGCAAAAACCGCCGGCATATTGACGTTGTGCCAATTGATGTTGTTCCATGTTCCGTAAACTCCGGGTTCCACTTGAATCCGCATAAACCAGTCGGGGCTGATTTCAAAATCCCCACCAAAAATCGCATTCAGGCCCTGAAGATTTTCAGGCAGAGGCATGGAACCATCGAAACCAAAAGTAAAAATCTGCCAATTCGCCCCGACAATTCCCACACAACCCTCATCCAATCGCTTGCTCCCTAAAAGGGCAACAACCCCTGACTCCTCGTTCACATTCCCCTGACCGTTGCTTAAACTCGCGTTCCAGACATAGCCATATTCCGCCGCCAGTTCGACCGACCACTCGTCATTTTTACCGGTCTGGCTTCGGTCCGGACCGAAAGCGGAACGGGTGGTTCCAATCTGCTCTCGCACTGGCGCCAAAGGGTCTTCTATTTCACCTTCAGGCGCCAAGGGATCCCGGGCTACAGCTTCAGCATTGGGCAAAGGGTTTGGTGCATCCGCCGATGGGGAAGCAACATCAGAAGGATTCGAAACTTGATTTGAGGCAACTGACATTCGCTGGCCCCACGATAATTCCGGGGATACGAAAATCGTTAATACCAAGATCAGTAGTGATTTATGTGAGTTTGTACACTTCACAGTGGGAAAATATATTCTTTCGATAGAATTCCAATATTTTTCTTGGAATGCCACGTAAGCTACTTTTTACCAGATATTTGCGACTGAATCATTTCGCATGCGGATTTAACCTCCCGCATAAACAAGGATTCCCCAATCAATCTGGCAGTTGCCTGGGCTAGTTGACCCGGATCAGTCAAAACTCCGTCGATACGACATACCAAGGATTTCCCTTCACCGTAAGGCCATATTCCGTAAATGCTGATCGCTCCATAATAACCGTTTGAGACGTAGTACTGCATGTCGGCCACCTCCCACCTCCCCCCGGAACCGCTCCGCATAACTCCACAACCAAGAGCCACCGCCGGCGCCTTATCAACATCCATCAACATCCAATAGTCGTTCACCACTACCTTCTCTTTTTCTTCCCTGCCACCATAAGCCAGAACTGTCAGCGCCCGACGAAACTCATCGCGCACCGGACCATTTTCTTTTAGGACATCCCTCAATTCCGCATCAAAATCGACCAAGGTCCCGGGGCCGGAGGGAACCCCTAGAATGTCTTTCCACCCCCCCCGAAAATAAGTCTGAATTTTGTTATCTAAAACGGAAATCCATCCATCCGTCTTGTCTCGCGTGATTTTCTGAATCTCCTCGGGATTCAGGTGATATCGGCCCTCTTTTTTCCCGTCCACTCCGAGAAGAGTATCAAAGGGTAATTTTTGCAAGGAGGAGCGAAAACGCTCCCATGTTGCCAATGACGGCGGTCGAGCGAATTTCTGGTAAACCTTCACCGTGCCCCCCTCCTCCCAACCCAACTCCTTCCCCCCCGTGGGATCTAAATCCAAGATCATCGGAGCCACTTTTTCTGGGGGGGCCGAGGCGATAAAAAAAACTTTGGCCCCCAAAAACCCGGGTCGTGCTCCACCCGCCAACCACTTTTCCCCCACGATTTCCCCCTTTTCCAGTTCCTCCACCGGAACTTCGAATCCCATTCTTTTTAAATCGGCCTTCCATCCGCTCTCCTGCCCGATCGGTTCCTCCGCATAGCCCCAGCCACCCACGACAAGGCAAACGATGAGCACCCATCTTCCGGCATTGACTCTGAAACCTTTTTGCATAAGTATTTCTTCTTATCTCATGGCTACTGCAACGAAAAGCAAGATCATCGTCGGCAACCGTCTCCACGAAAAGGACACGGGTTCATCCGATGTACAAATCGCCCTTCTCACCGAAAGGATCAATCACCTTTCCTCCCATCTCCAGAACGCCGTAAAGGATTTTGCCTCTCGTCGCGGCCTTCTTTCCATGGTCAGTCGCCGCCGCCGTCTTCTGGATTATCTCCACCGCACGGAACCCAAACGCTATCATTCTCTTCTGCAAAAACTTAACCTGAGGAAATAAGACAACCCAAACAACCCCGAAGTCCCCGAGAAATAAAGGGAATCCTCTGCACGCCTTTTGGCTGGGCAGATGACACCACGCAGGCTCAAGACGGCCTCCGCTGTGTCCTCTGAAAGCCGACCAAAGACGGTTCGAGTTTCCCCTCCCTTGCAACTCCAATACCCGAGTCCTCAATCGGCCTGGAAATGTATTCCTCGACGGCATCAACAATAATCATGAACCAAAAACATCAATCCTTGACCGCCCGCGTAGGCGATCGCGACCTTCACATCGAAACCGGCAAATATGCCAAACTCGCGGATGGCGCCGCCCTCGTCACCATGGGCGAAACCATCATCCTCGTCACCGCCGTATCCGCCACCAAGGTCAAGGAAGGCCAGGATTTCTTTCCCCTTACCGTAGAATACAAGGAAAAGGCCGCCGCAGCGGGACGCATCCCCGGAAGTTACTTCCGCCGGGAAGGCCGCCCGACAGAAAAAGAAATTCTGACCTGCCGCATGGTCGATCGCCCCCTCCGCCCCCTCTTCCCCAAGGGCTACTACTTTGACACCCAGGTCATCGCCATCCTTCTCAGCACGGACGGCCTGAACGATCCAGATATTCTTGCGATCAACGGCGCCTCCGCCGCACTGATGGTCTCTGATATTCCCTGGGCCGGTCCGATTGCCGGGGTCCGCGTGGCCCGCATCCAAGGCAAATTTGTGGCCAACCCCACCCATCCGGAAATCGCGGAAAGCGATCTCGACCTCGTTTATGTCGGAACGGAGCACGACGTTCTAATGATCGAAGGCAGTGGCAAGGAGCTTCCCGAAGCCGAATTCAAGGCCGCTCTCGAATTTGCCCACCAATCCATCCAGCCCATCATCAAAATCCAAAAAGAGCTCGCTGCCTCCTGCGGCAAACCCAAGCGGCAACCGGCCTTGATGCTCGTCAAAGATGAACTCTTGGAAATCGCTTACTCCGTTGCCGGTACCCGGATTGAAGCCGCCATCTACCAGCCCTCCAAAGTCGCCCGGCATCAGGCGGTTGAAGCACTTCGGGAAGAAGTCAAAGCCAAGATTTTGGAAAAATTTCCCACAGCCACCCCGTTTGAAATTTCCCAAGCCTTTGACTACCTCCAGAAAAAAGCCTTCCGCACCAGCATCCTCGACAAGAACAAGCGCTGTGACGGACGCCCCGCCGATCAGGTCCGGAATCTGTCCGGCGAAGTTGGCTTTCTACCCCGCGCCCACGGTTCCTCCCTCTTCGCCCGAGGAGAAACCCAGGCCGTTTGTTTGGCCACCCTTGGCCCCCTGGAAGAAGCCCAGGAAATCGACGCCTACACTGGCGGCGAAAGCACCAAACGATTCATTCTCCACTATAACTTCCCGCCTTTCTCCGTGGGTGAAACGGGCCGTTTCGGCGGACAAAATCGCCGCGAAATCGGTCACGGCGCCCTTGCGGAACGCTCCCTTGAACCCGTCATCCCCTCTGCAGCCGAATTCGGCTACGCCCTGCGGGTCACCTCGGAGGTGATGGAGTCGAACGGCTCTACCTCCATGGCCTCGGTTTGTGGCGGTACCCTCGCCCTCCTCGACGCTGGCGTCCCCCTCAAGGCACCAGTCGCGGGCATCAGTGTCGGTCTCGTCACGGAATATGACAACACCGGTTCGAAACTCCTCCGCCATCAACTCCTCACCGACATCATCGGAAGCGAGGATCACTTCGGCGACATGGACTTCAAACTCTGTGGAACACGCGCTGGAGTCACTGGATTTCAACTGGACCTTAAACTCGCTGGTCTTCCGTTGGCCTTGCTGAAAGACGCCATTGATCGGGCAACCCATGCCCGCAACCACATCCTCGACTTCATGACCAAGGTTCTTCCGGCCCAACGGTCGAGCATCTCCAAATACGCCCCCCAGATCGAAATGGTCAAGATTCCTCAGGACAAGATCGGCCTGCTGATCGGTCCAGGCGGAAAGACCATCAAGGGCATCTGCGCCGAAACCGGCGCCGAGGTAAACGTGGAAGATGACGGCACCGTCCGCATCTACGCCAACACCGGCCCCGCCATGGCTCGCGCCAAGGAGTTGATCTCTGGTCTCACCGGGGAAATCGAAGTCGGCAAGACCTACAAAGGTCGGGTTGTTTCCCTCAAGGATTTCGGTGCCTTTGTAGAAATCTTCCCGGGGCGCGATGGCCTCGTTCACATCTCTGAACTAGCCGAAGCCCGTATTGCCCGTGTCGATGACGCGGTGAAAATGGGCGACCTAATTGAAGTGAAGTGCATCGGGGTGGATGACAAGGGACGGGTGAAGCTTTCCAGGAAAGCCGTTCTCCGCGAAGCCGCGGGTGCCAACGGATCCCCCGGAAATAACTAATCTTTGGAGGAAACAACCATGGCCTTATCCGCTAGCAGCAAAGCCCCCGACTTCACTCTCAAGACGAAACGAGGGGGCGACCCCAAGGACGTCAAACTTTCCGATAACTTCGGAAAGAAAAAAACGGTCCTGCTGTTCTTCCCCCTCGCCTTCACCGGGGTCTGCACCAAGGAGTTTTGCGACGTTTCCGCTGGTCTCTCCGCGTATGAAAAGCTGGATGCGACGGTCTACGGAATCAGCGTGGACTCCCCCTTTGCTCAAGAAGCTTGGGCCGATAAGGAGAAGATTCAAATCCCTCTGCTGAGCGACTTAAATAAGGAAGTCAGCAAAGCTTACGGAACCTTGCTCCCTGACCTGATCGGTCTTGGCTCGGTCAGCGCCCGTGCAGCCTTCGTCATCGATAAGGCTGGGGTCATTAAATACTCCGAACAGACCCCCACCCCACTCGAGCTGCCCGACTTCAAAAAGATTCAAGCTGCCCTCGCCGCCAGCTGAGGCCCAGCACCGTTCAGGCGGTGTCGATGACCCTGACTTATCGCTGGAGGGTAAGCCGTTGATCTGGATTCGGGTCGTAAATCCGTCCAAGCCCTCTGGTGGGTAGCTTTTCATCCTGGTTTGCCTTTCGAGGCCCATCCTCTCGTCTTGACCCTCCTGCTTTCCATGGAATGTTGGAGGGATGAAATACCTCCTCTTTATCCCCCTCCTCTCCCTTGTCCTCGGCTCAAGTGCTTTTTCCTCCGTGGAATCAGGTGAAGCCGCTCCCGAATTCAATTTAAAAGACTCCAAAGGTAATTTTCAAAAGCTCTCCACCTACGCCGGAAAGTTTATCGTCTTGGAGTGGATGAATCCTGAGTGCCCTTTCATTAAAAAACATTATTCGGGGGGGAATATGCAATCCCTGCAAAAGGAATACACCGGCAAAGGGGTGATCTGGCTCTCCATCATCTCCTCCGCCCCGGGCAAGCAAGGCTACTGCACCGCCCCGCAGGCTGAGGCCAACCGAAAGGACCAAAATGCCTCCCCTACGGCCGTGCTTCTCGATCCCTCGGGAGAGGTCGGGCAAAAGTATGGCGCCAAAACCACCCCCCACATCTTCATCATCAATCCCGAAGGCAAAGTGATTTATGCCGGGGCGATCGACAGCATTCGTTCCGCCAACCCCGCAGATTGTTCCAAAGCCGACAACTACGTTCGCGAAACCCTCGATGCCGCTATGGCAGGGAAGCCTGTTCCCCACCCTTCCACCCAGCCCTATGGCTGCGGCGTCAAATACTGATCCGTCTTTTCTCCCCTCCACAATTTTCGCTATGTTTCGCAGATGATCTCGCGTGGATATGTGGCTGTTTTTGCCCTCGCTCACTCGGATGAATCTATTCTGGGCATCCTGGACTCATGGATGAGCCGCTTTCAAAGGGTGGAGCAGGTGGTTCCCGGCACCCAAGCCGGCAATACCACCATCACCTTGGCCAACTCCGGGGAGTTGCTTAAGGCCGATCATCTTCAATTCCGAGTCATTCAGGGCGACGATTTCGCCTGGGCCTACCTGACCCGAGGTCGCCGGGTGATCGAGACCACTGGATTACCCCATGAAAAAATCGCTCTTTGCCTGGACATCCTGCTGGAACTTCCAGGAATCACCGAGATTGTCGATCAACACGACGACCGTCGGTTGGATGAATTGGAGCGGGACGGCCTGATGTGAATTCGCCTCGAGTCCTGATCCTCACTGCCGCTTTTGGAGACGGCCATAACGCCGCCGCGCGTGGATTGGCAGGAGGCATACAAGAACGGGGCGGTCAGGCGGTGGTCGCCGATCCTTTTGCGGAGTCCCGCCCGAGGGTAAACGATTTCTTTCGCCGCCTCTACCTGACCTTGATCAACCGCTACCCCGGATTCTGGAATCTTTTTTATGTCACCTGCCACCACCTCCCCCTGATCGAAAAGTCAGTCTTCGTCCACCAGCCAGCCTACCTCCGCGTCCGCCAGTTGATCGAGATTCACCAACCTCAAGTTGTCGTTTTGACCTTCCCCGTGTATGCCCACCTCATCGCCCGATTGCCCTGGAACCTTCGCAAAGGTTTTCAACTCGTCACGGTGGTGACCGATTCCATTTCGGTCCATCGCCTTTGGTCCACCGCTCAGGCGGATCTTTGGGTGGTTCCCAACCAGCCAACCGCCCAGGCCCTCTCTGCTTTGGGCGTGCCGATGAACAAGATCCAGCCGGTGGGTTTCCCCGTCGACCCCAGATTCGCTTCTCCTGATCCCCATCCAGGGGACGAACCCCCGGGTGAAAACCCAAGGGTCCTCTACCTTCTCAGTTCCGGTCTCCAAGCCGGACCAGCACTGGCAGCTACCCTGGCCGCCCAAAAGGGTTGGTCCGTAACCATTGGAACCGGGCGGGATCCGGAAGTGGCCCGGCGTGTCGAGGCGGCTCTTGGACCCTTAAAAAAGGACGTTCAAATGCTGGGTTGGACCAATGAAATGCCCTCAATCCTCGCACGCCAACACTTCGTTATTGGCAAAGCGGGCGGAGCCCTGACTCAGGAGACCATCGCCTCCCGCACCCCCTTTCTGGTCACCCAAGTCGTTCCCGGTCAGGAGGAGGGAAATTTCTCCCTCCTGAAGGAAATTGGAGTCGCTGCCCTGACCCCCGATGGCCCGTCCGCCGTCCGGGTCATCCAAAAGGCTCTGGCGGAAAATGGAAGGGGTTGGAAAGAGTGGAAATCCAAACTCGCCATCGCCTCCAAACCGGACGCCTCCCTCCGCCTGGCCGACCTCTGCCTCTCCCTGAAATCCAAAGAATCCTAATTCAGCATGGCCACCCAAGCCCGCCACATCACCCGGGCCAACTCCTCGACCGTTTCGGCATGCTCGGAGGTATCTTCCAGAATTTGTGCCGGCTCCACTCCCGCCACCCCCAACTCCTTGCGCGAGTGGGCCACCATTTCATCCACCATCGCCGCGTTCATTTCTAGGTGGGGAATTAGCCCATAGGCCTTTTTACCGAGCCGGAAGCCGGCACAGCCACATCTGTCTGTGCTCAAAAGATGCGCCGCCCCCTGAGGCAAGGCAAAATGATCCCCATGCCACATCAAGCCGGGAAAGTTTTCCGGCAAGCGGCGCAAAACGGGATCCTTAAAAGCATCCGGCATTTTTCGCACCCCAAACCACCCGATTTCTTTCACGCCGGGCTTCACCTCTGCCCCTACCGCCGTTGCCAGAAGCTGTGCCCCTAAACAGATCCCCAGAATGGGGCGATCCTCCTTAAGAAAAAGTTTTAACAAGGCGATCTCCTCCTTGAGGTGGGGCAACTTGCCCTGGTCATAGACCCCCATGGAACCCCCCATCACCACGATTCCACCCCAGCTCCCAGTCGCGCAGGGAACACTTTCCCCTTGGTCGATTCTCACGAGATGCGACCCATGCCCGGATTTCTTGATCTCGTCACAAATCGTACCGGGTCCCTCGCCCACTTGATGTTGTAAAATCAGCACCTCAGCCATACGAAAACGATCCGCAATTAGCCGTATCTTCGCAACCCTCTTTCTTCGACCGATCCGAACAAATCAGAACAAATGGAAATGCTAAACCTTGGCCTCAGGAGCGTTTTTCAAAAACCATTCGTAGGTCGAGGCAATTCCCTCTTCGACAGAGATAGCCGCCTTCCATCCCAAACCACAGGCCTTACTGACATCCAGCAGTTTTCTGGGAGTCCCGTCCGGTTTGGCGGCATCCCAACGAATCAAACCCTTGAAACCTACTGCCCTCATGACTTTCTCCGCCAGTTCCTTGATCGTGAGATCGTCTCCAACCCCAAGGTTGACAATCTCCCTTCCATCGTAACGTTCCAGGAGAACAAGCAATCCAATAGCCAGATCATCCACGTGGAGCCATTCCCTGCGGGGAGACCCCGTTCCCCAAAGAGCAACCTCCTTTTCCCCTTTCAGCTTGGCGCGATGAAATTTAGTGATCATGCCAGGCAGAGCATGGGAGCTTTCCGGATCAAAATTATCTCCCGGTCCGTAAAGATTGGTCGGCATGGCAGAAATGGCACTCTTGCCATACTCATCCCGGTACGCTTGGGCTAATCTAACTCCTGCGATCTTGGCCAACGCATAAGCATCATTGGTCGGCTCCAACGGTCCGCTCATCAGAGAATCTTCACGAATCGGCTGGGGAGCATGCTTGGGGTAGATGCAGGAACTACCCAGGAAGAGGAATTTTTGACAGCCGTTCCGGAATGCGGATTCCATCAGGTTGTTTTGGATTCGGGTGTTCTCGATCAGGAATTCCACCGGCCGGCGGGAATTCTCCAGAATGCCCCCTACCCGCGCAGCCGCATCAATCACTTGATCCGGTTTTTCTAGGGTAAACCACTTTTCGACCTGAACGGGGTCCGTCAAATCCAACTCTTGCCGAGTACGGGTAAGAATCTGATCACCACCCCTCTTAAGCAAAGCCCGCACGACCGCCGACCCGACCATCCCCCGGTGTCCGGCCACGAAGATTTTCATTCGTTAATCGCGGATCCGTCGACCCGCACGCTCTTCGGCCAACAACTGAATATCCGCATCCACCATGATCTCCGCCAGTTGCTTGAACTTCACCTTCGGCTCCCATCCCAGCTTCTTCTTCGCCTTGCTGGCATCCCCGATCAACAGATCCACCTCAGCCGGACGGAGATAACGTTCGTCGAACGCCACGTGCTTCTTGGGATCCAGCCCCGCCCGGGCAAAGGCCACCTCGAGGAACTCCTGCACGGTATGGGTCTCCCCTGTGGCTACCACGTAGTCATCGGGTTTATCCTGCTGTAACATTCTCCACATCGCCTCTACATACTCCGGCGCGTATCCCCAGTCTCGTTTTGCCTCTAAATTCCCCAGAAAGAGCTTATCTTGCAGACCCGCCTTGATCCGAGCCACTGCCCGGGTGATCTTGCGGGTGACAAAGGTTTCCCCCCGCCTCGGGCTTTCGTGATTAAAAAGAATCCCGCTGGTGGCGTGTAATCCATAGCTCTCGCGGTAGTTCACCGTGATCCAGTGACTGTACATCTTGGCCGCCGCATAGGGACTACGGGGATAAAACGGGGTCGTCTCCTTCTGGGGCACCTCCTGCACCAAGCCATACATCTCAGAACTGGAGGCTTGATAAAAACGTGCCTTCGGGGTGACCTGCCGTATCGCATCCAGCAGTCGAACCGTTCCAATGGCTGTCACATCCCCGGTGAATTCCGGAATGTCAAAGCTGACCCGGACATGGCTCTGGGCGGCCAGATTATAAATCTCATCGGGATGGGTCTCCCCTAGGATCTTGATCAGGGAACTTGGATCACTCAGATCCCCATAGTGCAGAAAGAGCTTGGTGCCTTTTTCGTGCCGGTCCCTGTAGATCGGATCGATTCGTTCGGTATTGAAGCTGGAGGAGCGGCGAATAATGCCATGAACCTCGTACCCTTTGGACAGGAGAAGCTCAGCGAGGTAAGAGCCATCTTGACCGGTGATCCCGGTGATCAGGGCTTTCTTAGGCATGGATTAGGTCTTGTCGGAAAGGGTTCGGGCCCTGGCGTCCAGTTTTTTGGCCAGGCGAAGATCCAGTTCGCTCACCCCCTCCACATCATG
>Ga0209598_10001302_pt1 | contig 20385 bp, 15 predicted proteins | sample M_140807_EF_Meta_FD_187317 | JGI IMG/M metagenome (GOLD analysis project Ga0209598, IMG submission 187317) | Freshwater microbial communities from Lake Montjoie, Canada to study carbon cycling - M_140807_EF_MetaG (SPAdes) (version 2) | ecosystem: Environmental > Aquatic > Freshwater > Lake...
GCTCGTGATTTGGGGGTGAACTTCTTCGACACGGCTCACGCCTACGGACCGGGATGGAACGAGTCTCTTTTAGGCGAAGCGTTCGCCGGAGAAGCCACCCGCCCAATCTTTGCCACCAAAGGCGGCGTCGAAAAAACGGCCCCAGACAAGGTCTTCCCCGATGGGCGCCCCGAGCAATTACGCCTGCGCTGCGACGAGAGTCTAAAAAGACTGAAGGTCGAACGGATTGACTTGTACCAACTGCATCGCCCCGACCCCGCAGTGCCATTTGAAGAAAGCGTCGGAGCGCTGCATGATTTACAGAAAGAGGGAAAGATTCACCACGTAGGACTTTCCAATGTGTCTTTATCACAGTTGGAAACAGCCACTCAATTAGGCTCAATCGCTTCGGTACAAAACCGTTACAATCTTGATGAACAGGAGGACGACCCCGTTCTCAACTACTGCACGCAACACGAAATCGCCTATCTGCCGTGGGGGCCGCTCGCGGCAAAGCCTTTCGCAAAAGAGGCGCCTCTCAGTTCCAGTCCGAGACTGGCAACGCTCGCCGAAGCCCATCAGGCTACCGCATCACAAATCGCGCTGGCATGGTTGCTCCACCGCGCGCCAAACATCGTCCTCATCCCCGGCACCACGGATCCCGAGCATCTGATTGAAAACATGAACGCGGCCACGCTCAAACTCACTGCAAACGAGCTAGCGCAATTAAGCGCTACGGCGAGAATATAGAGGTGCCCACTTCATCCCCAAACAGGCCAACGGATTCGCTGACGCTAGCCCAAAGGCTCCCGCTTGGGGCTCGGGATAATGATGCGATTCTGGACGCCTTTTTAGAGCATCTCGCAGACCGAGGGACCACTCTTTATCCTGCGCAGGAAACTGCTATTTTGGAACTGTTTGAGGAGAAGAATGTTATTCTGAATACCCCTACAGGTTCAGGAAAATCTCTAGTCGCTACAGCGCTCCATTTCAAAGCTTGGGCGCAAGGCAAACGCTCCGTCTACACGTGTCCAATTAAGGCGTTAGTGAATGAAAAATGGCTCGCCCTTTGCCGCGACTTCGGACCGGAAAATGTCGGCTTAAGCACTGGGGATGCCACCATAAACCGCGACGCCCCCGTTCTATGCTGCACCGCGGAAATACTCGCCAACATCGCGCTGCGTGAGGGTTCCGAGACGCCATTCACTGAAGTGATTATGGACGAGTTTCACTATTACTCGGACCGGGATCGCGGCGTCGCTTGGCAGGTGCCGCTTTTATGCCTGCCTAGGGCCCGCTTTCTTTTGATGTCAGCCACTTTGGGTGAAACCTCATTTTTCGAGGAAGATCTCACGCGCCTAAACCAACGCGCAAGCATCACGGTGCGTTCTACGGAGCGGCCCGTACCACTGGAATTTTCATACGCAGAAACACCTCTTACCAACACGCTTGAAGGGCTGGTTCAATCTGGCAAACACCCAGTCTATGTCGTCCATTTCACTCAGGCCGAAGCCGCGCGCAATGCTCAAAATTTCACGAGTCTCACGCTATGTTCTCGCGAGCAAAAGGCGGCCATTAGCTCTGTGCTCGAAGAGTTTCGCTTCAACAGCCCCTACGGAGCCGAACTTAAACGCTGGCTGCGCTCTGGAATCGGCTTGCATCACGCGGGACTACTTCCAAAGTATCGCATTCTAGTAGAACACCTTGCCCAGAAGGGCCTGCTTCCAGTGATCTGCGGCACCGACACGCTTGGCGTAGGAGTCAATGTTCCGATACGCACCGTTCTTTTGACCCAGCTCTGCAAATACGGCGGTGAAAAAAATACCATATTAAGCGCCCGCGATTTCCATCAGATCAGCGGGCGCGCCGGCCGTAAAGGCTTCGACACGAGCGGTTGGGTTGTGGCACAGGCTCCTGAACATGCCATCGAAAACCTTCAGCTCGAGCGCAAACAGGCGGATACCGGCAAGAAGTTCGTGAAGCGCAAGGCGCCTGAAAAAAACTACTCTCACTGGGACAAGCAGACCTTCGAGAAACTCATCTTGGCGTCTCCCGAAAAGTTGGTCAGTCGCTTTCAGATCGGCCACGGCATGTTGCTAAATGTACTGAGCCGCAGCACGGACGGAGCCGCAGCAATGCGTTCTCTCATAAAGGATTCCCATGAGTCTCTCAAAAATAAAAAGGCGCTCACCCGACGCGCATGGCAGCTATTCCGAGCGCTTCTAGAACGCCAAATTGTCGAAATTATTCCACGCGCAGACTCCGGCGCACGAGTCCGAGTGAACGTCGAGTTACAGGACGATTTCTCGATGAACCAAACTCTTTCGCTGTACCTCCTCGACACGCTTAGGGTGCTGGATCCCGCGGACCCGTCCTATCCACTCTCCGTATTGACCTTGGTAGAATCGATTCTTGAGAACCCGGAACCCATACTGCGCAAACAGTTAGACAAAATTAAAAGCGAGGCGATGGCCGAGATGAAATCGCAGGGACTGGAGTTCGATCAGCGCATCGAGGAGCTTGAAAAATTGGAACATCCCAAGCCACTGCGCGAATTTATCTACACCACTTTCAATGTTTTCGCGGCGGCTCACCCGTGGGTGGGACAGGAAAACATCCGACCCAAGTCTATCGCCCGCGAGATGTTTGAGGAGTTCAGAAGCTTTTCGGACTATGTAAAAATTTATGAACTTCAACGGGTCGAGGGGCTTCTGCTGCGTCATTTAGCCTCGGTCCACAAGGTGCTCGCTCAGACCGTGCCGGATTCAGTTAAAACAGATGCCCTTTTGGAGATGGAGATCTACCTTGGAACTCTGGTGCGTGAAGTAGATTCCAGCCTCCTGGAGCAATGGGAACGATTGCAAAATCCCAGCTTCAAGAGCGCGCCAACCACCGAGTCCAAGCCACCCGGCGCCGAGGCGGCGGAGGCAGACATCACGCGTGACGTGAAGACGTTCCGCAATCTGGTTCGCAATCGCATTTTTCAATTTCTGAGGGCACTTGCCAGCAACGAGCTGACAGCGGCTCTCTCGCTACTTTCCGACACGGCGCCCGCCGAGGCCTCTCCTTGGACCGAGCTCACCCTGGAAGCCGCTTTGGCACCGTTCTACGCCGTACACTCCCGGCTCAGGCTGGATCCCGAGGCGCGCAACGCGAAACACACCCGCTTCGAAAACGACACTCAGGCAGGCGTTTTGCACGTTTTCCAGCGCTTGGTTGATCCGGAGGATCTCAACGAATGGGTGGCTGTCTTTAGCGTTGATATGCTCACCTCCTGTGACTTGGGAATACCTCAAATACAGCTAGTTAAGGTAGAATTGGATTAGTCCGCTGAGGATTCTGCCCGATGTGCTAAAACTTTCATCTCCGCCGTGCGTGGAGGCTCGCCTTGTATTCGCACTTTGTAAGTTACCCTCGCATTGAAACTCGGAATTTCGCACAAAGTCGCGTGCAACTATCTAAACGCGCTGAATACGCCCTGCGGGTTTTGCTCAGTCTCGCGATGGCGCGAACTGTGGGGCGAACGCTTGTGCCGCTCACCGCGCTGGCTGAGGCCGAGCGTATTCCTGTGCATTTCCTCGAGCAGATTCTGTTTAGCCTGCGGCAGGGCGGACACCTTCACTCGACGCGCGGCAAAAACGGCGGGTACTCGCTCACGGAGGCTTCGGCCGCGATGCGGGTAGGTGATCTCATTCGTTTTTTAGATGGACCGCTAGCACCTATCGCTTGCGCAAGCATGACAGGCTATCAACGTTGCACCTGCCAAGATGAGGCGACTTGCGGCGTCCGGCGACTCATGGTCCAAGCCCGCGAGGCCTTATCACAAGTCTTCGACAACCTCACCCTCCAAGGCTTTGCCGAGCGTACTCTGGCCGAATACCAAGCCGTGAACCTACGGCCTCCCCTGCTCGCATTTTTGGAGACCGCCGGCAAAGCCAAAGTCCCCAGTAAAGAGGCAGAGCCGGAATATCTCATCTGAGATAAGGCGTCAGAATACGCGCTGTCCGTTCACAAACGTCATCGCAACCGAAAGCCCTTCCTCCAAAACAACCAAGTCGGCAAGCGCTCCCTCAGTCAGAATTCCAATTTGATCCTCCAATCCCAAAGCCCGTGCAGGATTTAATGTGGCCATCTTAACCGCTTCAAAGAGAGGCACATCCACTTTTTCCACCATAGTCTTCACCAACTGGTTCATCTGCGAGACACTGGAGCACAAGGCCTTACCGTCGGCCGTGAGCGCCACACCACCAGCAACAACACCTTGTATTTCACCCAGCGTGAAACTCTCCCCCTCTGCCAGACCGGCTCCAGCTCCGGCATCCGTCACCAGCGCAATCCCATCAACTCCCTTGGCACGGTACAGGGCCCGCATGAGGGTCGGACTGACGTGGTACCCGTCGGCGATGAGTTCGCACAGAATCTCGGGCTCACCCATCGCGAACTCCAGCAACCCAGCGACTCTGAACGCGCCCCGCCGACGCGCTCCGGACATACAGTTGAATGTGTGAGTCACCTGTCGCATCCCGCAAGCAAACCCCGCCGCTGCGTCCTCATCCCAGGCATCGCTGTGACCGCCGCTCGCTCGAATCCCGTGACGCTCCAACGCCTCAATGAGCTCAAGCGCACCCGGCAACTCCGGCGCAAGCGTCATCTGGGTAATGCGCTCCTTGTACTTTAACCATGCGCCATACTCCTCCGGATTCGGATTGCGAATGAGTTCTAAAGGATGAGCTCCGGGCTTTTCTTTTGAAAAATAAGGACCCTCGATGTGGACACCGAGTATGCGCGCCCCGCCGGTGGCGTTGGGATCGAGCGCTGCGACGGCCTCCAACACGGCCGTAATTTTTGGGGCAGCCGCTGTGACAGTAGTCAATGCTAGGGAGGTGGTTCCGCCTGTCGCGTGAAAACGGCAAATTACCTGGAAAGCGTCCGTGGAAGCCTCCATCGTGTCTCGCCGGAGTGCGCCATGGATATGCAAATCGACAAAGCCCGGAGCGAGGAACTTGCCACAAAGATCCAGCACCGCCTCGCCAGGTTCGGGCGGCAAAGACCCTCCCACCGCAACGATACGATTCTCTCTAACCCGCAAATCTCCCTTAGGTTGAATTCGATCTGGCAGCAGTAACCGCGCGTTACGAAAGAGCATGGATATTAGATTTGAATCGGGACCTTTACGAGCCGTTGAGACAACCCCTTCGACTCACTTCGAAGTGGGGGCAGCGATTGCGTTAAAATAGCCGGCACGGCTTGGAGGTTTGTCACAACAAGCGTTGCCACCCGAGTCGCTCGAGGTGGCAAGTTCTGGAGTAGAGTCGCTCCGAGTTTTTCCTCGGGAATTTGATCCAGCGTAAAACAGAACCCCCGCTAACAAAAGAGCAGCGGTTACGACAAAAGGCCACTTACGTTTCACTACGCTCATATACTTGAGACTTTCAACGGCTAATGCGCCAGTTCGGGCAGTTCCATAAACGCGTAGCAAAGCATGTGCAGTATGTGCATTTGAACGTCTTCCACGCGGCCGTAATGCGTGTCCTCAACGACGAGAACTTGGTTGGCGATTTCCGCCAGACGCCCCCGCTTGGCTCCGACTAGAGCGGCCGTCTCCACTCCGTGCTCCTTAGCCCATTCGACAACACGCACCAGATTTGGCGAATTGCCGCTGACGCTCACCACAATCAACAGGTCGCCGGGCTGCGCGTAATTGGCTAGCTGACGGCTAAAAATGTCCTCGTATGCGTAGTCGTTTCCCAACGCTGTTATCCACGAAACGTTATCGGTAAGAGAAAGCACTCGAAAACGTTTTCCCAGTTTATCAGAGGCACCTTTTCCCAAGTCTGTGACAAAATGGGAGGCATTTGAAGCGCTGCCACCATTGCCAGCGATGAATATCTGACGGTCTGCTTTCCACGCCTTTTGCAGCGTGTGAGTCAGCTGCTCCAGAGCAGGTTGCGAGATAGAATCCAGTGCCTCGTGTTGGGCTTGGATGTAGTTAGAAATCCATGTTTTCATATAGAGTCAGTACGAGAAAGCTAAGGGCATTCAGCCGCTATGGCAAACGTTGAGCCGCCACAGCAAAGCTCCCCGCAAGTACTGCGTCTTCCATGAGTTCAGCGAGCCGCACAGTTGGCCCCGGACGGAAGGCGTCCATTAAAAGCGGAGGAAGCGCCGCCGCCACTCGCTCTCGCAAAGCTTCGCCCAGCAACGCCAGTCCGCCGCCGAGCACAATCACCTCGGGATGCAGCAGGTGCACAGCGTGGGACAAAGCGTATGCCATCGAGCCCGCAACCTCATCTAGGATTTCAGCCGCCGCTCGGTCACCACTCGCCAGAGCCGGAGCCAGAGCGCGCGCTTCGCCTGAGACCCAGCCCTCTCGCCGAACCACTCTTGCAAGTGCACCATCTGTATTTTTAGTGATCTGCTCACGCACCAAACGGTCCACGCTCCAACCCGAGCAAAAGTCTTCCGTAATCGCCCCGCGCCTGTCCAAACGCAAATGCCCCAACTCCATCTCCCCCGGAGGCGCCCCATGATACAAATGCCCGCCCACAACCAGACCACCGCCCACGCCACTTCCCGCATTCATCCACAACACAGGATCCGCCCCCCTGCCCGCGCCGAAATGAGCCTCGCCCAAAGCCGCAGCGTTTGCGTCGTTCTCCACAAAAGCGGGAAGCCCTGTACGATTCGTTATCCAATCCGCCAGCTTGAACCCATCCCAGCCCTCAATGTGATGGGAGCACACGATCTGACCAGTACGCCAATTCACAGGTCCGCCGTAGCCGATCCCTACGGCGACTGGCTTTGAATGTTCCAACAGAGCCTGAAGGCCCGCGTCAATCTGCTGCAAAATCCCCTCGGCACCCGCTTTGCGATTCACTTCGAATCGAGTGCGTTGTGCAATAAAACCCGAAGTATCACCAGTTGCTAATTGGAGTTTGGATCCCCCAATTTCAATGGCAATAAGAGGTAGTGATGCGAGAGAGGCAGGCATGAAACTTAAATATCAAGGAATATCATGGTGTCTGAAACTTCGGGCCATCTTCCCTGTAAAACGTTAGAGATAATCCTAACAGAATCTAGCCCCAAGGGTAATTAAGTAGATACTGCGCGTTGCATTTTAACCGCTCAGCAATGATGTTGAAATTGTAGTCCACGCAGTACTACAGATTGAGAATGGATTAGACGCCTAATCCATTGCAGACCCAAAACAGACAATCCCCAAAGCCCATAATCCAAATGAAAAAGTTCTTCACAGCACTCCTCGCCGTTGCCGCAGCGCCCGTCATGCTCTTCGCAGGCGAATTCCCCGACATCAGCATCACCGAACTCAAGAAGGCAATCGCCGATAAGAAGGCCGTAGTCATCGACGTCAACGGTTCGGAATCCTTCAAATCCGGCCACATTCCAAGCGCGCTTAACTTCGGAGATATCCAGGGAAATCTCGCATCCGCCTTGCCAAAGGATAAAGACACCCTGGTAGTCGCCTACTGCGGAGGCCCTTCGTGCAACGCCTACACACGCGCCGCAAACGCCGCGACAAAATTGGGTTACACAAACGTGAAGCACCTCTCCGCAGGCATCAGCGGATGGCTCCAAGCAAAGGAGCAGGTCGAAAAGTAAGCGCACCCCCGCCCAAGACATCCATCTGAATTAGTTTGTGCGGGCTGCCCGGGCCATTCTTCCCAGGCAGCCCGCATTATTTCACACCCATCCGTCCCGCGCGTGAAGCCGCTTCCTGCCCTTCTCCTCCTCACGCTCGGATTCTCGTCCCCCGCGGCTCTGGCGGAAATTCCCGTCCACCGGTTTTCAGAGACGCCCCACGGCTATTACACACGCCCTGCGACGGACGCTTTCACTCAAGTTCTCAGTAAGATAAAGCTGGGCCAGTTGAACTTGGAGGCTGGCGACGAGAAGACGCAGTTACGCAGCCTATTGAAGGCCTTGCACATTTCTGAGAGCTCGCAGCTTCTGGTATACTCTGCCACGAGCCTGCAAAGCGGGTTAATCCTGCCCTCAAACCCCCGCGCCATTTACTTCAATGACGAGGCGTACGTCGGATACGTACCCAGCGGGCGCTTTGAAATCGCATCCATTGATCCCGCCCTAGGCCCCATCTTTTACCTGCTCAAGACTTCCGCCGACGGCCGCCAAGAAGCCACACGTTCGGAGCGCTGCATGAACTGCCACGCTGGGCGCACCAGCTGGGGCGTGCCGGGCTTCGTCGCTGAGTCAGTTCTCGCAACGGCCAATTCCGGAGCAAGCTTGGACGGATTTCGGCGTGAAGTCGCGGGACACACCATTCCCGTTTCCGAACGCCTCGGTGGCTGGCATGTCACTGGAGCACAGGAAAATGCAGCACACCTTGGCAACCTTCTAGCCGAGGCGACTCCAGACGGTTATCGCAAATTTGGAAATCCCTCTGGACGCCGCTTTGACTGGAACCGCTATCCAACGACCACCAGCGATTTGTTTGCCCACCTGTTGTTCGAACATCAGATTGGTTTCCACAATTTAGTGACACTGGGAACATATCGTACGCGAGACGCCCTGGCTGCTGGGGCCGGTGTCATCAGAGCAGAGGACAAAAGTGCTTTGGACGAAATCGCATGGAGGATTGTGCGTTACCTACTTTTTGAAAATGAGGCCGCGCTTCCCGCCGGCGGAGTGCAGCCGGATCCCGCCCTGCTAAAAGACTTCCTCGCTCAGCGTAAACCATCCGCCCATGGCATTTCCCTGCGGGATCCCGAGCTCGCAACACGCCTGTTTCGCTTCCGTTGCAGTTACATGATCTACTCGCCCGGCTTTTCTGGAATGCCAGCCGAGATGCGGCGCCGCGTTTTTCAGGGACTCAGCCGAGCCCTAAAGGAAACAGGGGCGCCCGCGAACTTTGACTATCTGCCAAGCCCCGAAAAGCGCGCGATCCGAGAGATTCTGCGAACTACAGGGATTCCCATCGTGGAGTGAAGCTAAGAATATGGTGTAGGCGATCGTAGAAGGCCTGGATCGAAAACTCGGTTCGTCGCAAATTTGTCGCGCATCCGATACGCACCGATCTCCCTAAAGACATTTCAGCGCATCTCAGCGTACGTCCTGCAACCGCCACCACGCAGACTCCACCCAAAAGAACTGGGAGTAATAGAGCTTTTCGTAATCATAATGGGCGATGACGCGCTCCACCGCTTCAGTGCGACTTCTTAGAATCGAGGCATCGGGAGCCAGCGTGACCACCCAAGCGGCGGCAGTAGGTTCGCGCACAAACTCGGTCTCTTTGCCTCGACGCGGGGCAATTTTAAGGAAGCCTTTCAACTGAAAAAGAGCGAGTTCCTGGGCGTCTTTCTCTGTTTGTTGCGGTTTCCAGTCCTGATTCATCACCCGCCAGTCCATCTCGAAATGGCTGGCATCGGCGTTGTCGAACCTTTCCGCCATCGGCAAACTTTTCAACGCCAAGTCAGCGCTGGCCTGGAGCCCCCTCGCAAAAGCATCTCGAATCTCTGGCGTCTTTTCCATCTCCCAGAGCGCACGCAGCGCCCCGACACAAGTGCATGAAGTCCAAGTGTGGTACTTTGCGTACTCGAAAACCATGCCACTCTCGCAAACCTCCAGACGGGAACGGCCCTCCTTGCCGCCGCGTTCCGAAAGAGCTTTTTGATAGAGCTCCTCCCATTTTACTTCGCCAGTTATTACAAACAACAACTTACATACGAACAGCATCCGAGGCGCACTATCGAAGGAAAAACCCAAGAAGGAGCCTCGTTTTCCGAACGGCGCCTCGGCCGGCATCGCCCAATTTAACCGCACAATTTCCTCCGCCGTCTTTACAAGTTGCCCAACAACCCGTCGACGCTCCGCCTCAGTGGCCAGACCAGCATCGAGAAACCGCCACAGCCCCAAAAACCACGGCAATGTCTGATCGTTAGACCCCATTGGGTAATGAGAACGTCCGTCCGTACTTACCCCGCGCGCGACGAAGCCCTTCACGTCGCTAAGAGAATTTAAAAGCAGCAACCCCTCCATTAACTTTCGCGCCTTGGCCGCGTCCTCGGGGGCCCGCGTGTGACGCCACCGTTTCACGGCAGCATCCATGTAAAGCCCATTAAACATCGCCCCGTTCTCGATAGGCGACCACCACCCGAGTGCATTTGGTTTTCCCAACTGGCACTCTTCTGGCGTGGGCAGGCTGACCGAGCCGTCCATGGCAGCGAAATCGATCATGATACCGTTTCCATCCACAAACCGCCGCCAAATTTCCCGATGCGCCCGTTCTGCAGCGCTCGCAGGCGACGCAGCGCGCAGGCGGTTGAACCCAGAGGCGAAGACGGCCACGGCGAGAAACGTACGGCGATTCATAAGATTGATTGCCGCAAAATTAGTCTGGGACGCTGAGTTCACGCAAGGAGCTGGGCGGGAATTGCACGAGGAGCACAGCAAATCCTAGGAAGAATAGGATTGTCTGCGGCCTCTGTGGGGACCTGTCTCGATCTAATTTTGCGGAGTAACGACTTCCCGGGGTGCTGTCGCTTTAGAATGTGATTCATTTCTCGAGCCAATCGTAAACGAAACCAGAGGGCCTTACTCCAAAAGGCACACAAAAGAGGGGTCGGCAACCAATGAACGTCGCAATTGCTTCATTATTTTTACCGAGCAGATGTAAAACCAGCCTTGGCTATCAGGTGCATTACTTTGCAAATAAGATGGTTGAAAGGGGGCACTCCGTAACTGTCTTTTCACGCAACGGAAGCGAAGAAGATGCATCCTATTCGTTGCGGGCCGTCCATACGCCGAGAAACTTCGAGGAGTTCGGCTTTTCATGGGACCTAAGGAGGGTGGATTTTAGCGGCTTCGATGTGCTCCACGCCCACGGCAACGACTGGTTTCTTTGGGGACGCGAGCGACCTAGGCATATTCACACTTTTCATGGGTCCTACTTCGCGGAATTTTTGCACGAGCCCCGAACCAAGGAAAAGCTGAGGTTGCTAGCTTTAGCGGCATGCCAAACGGCCTCGGGCGCGCTGTGCGACAACGCAATTGCCGTTTCCGAAAGTACCCGGAGTTTTCTCCCAGGAATATGTCGAGTGATTTATAATGGACTGGATCTTAAAATATTTACACCGGGTGGTAAAAAATCGAATGCGCCGGTGATTCTATTTGTGGGGAAGCTTTGGGGAAGAAAAAGAGGCGACCTTTTGGTGCGTATCTTTCGGGAAGAGATTCTCCCGAGGCTTCCTGATGCAAAATTGTGGATGGTGTGTGACGAAAAAGTGGAAGGGCGCGGTGTGCTGTGGTTCGGACGAGTTTGTTTACGCCTGTTGGCGCAGCTTTATCAAAAAGCTTGGGTATTATGTTCACCTGGATTGAATCCAAGCATCGGACTTTCAACGATTGAGGCGATGGCATGTGGAACGACCGTTGTCGCAACTGTAAATCAGGGCTCTACCGAGGCGACCCTCTCCGGGCGCTATGGCTTGCTCGCAAAAAAAGAGGACCTCGGGCACACACTACTAAGAGTGCTCCAGGACAAGAGCCTCCGGGAACGCTTTGAACTCTCAGGGATCGAGCGAGCAAGCTCCTTCAGTTGGGAATCCGTCTGCGCACAATACGAAGCGATATATCGCGGCGATGCACAATGATGCGGAGTTCCAGCAGCAAGCACCCTCAAGAGATCACAACCGACTTCTGGGAACCCGCACAAAGGGCCAAGAGAACCAGCGGCAGGGCCTCTCCACGAAATCCCTGAGGGGCGATGAAATTTTACTGAGCACGGTCACGTTCAGAAAGAGGTTTTGGAAAAACCAAAGCGCTCTCGAACTTCAAGAATGTATCCACCATCGGCCGATGACCTTCGCTCAGCATGAGATCACTGGGGGCCTCAAACACTGGCCATTGGAAACAAATTCAACAGGCGTCTTACAAGCCTCTGCCCCGCCCGCCTGGAGACCGCCAAGCCAACACTCAGCGGCCCCATGCCCCCCCCTAAGAATCCAAGCTTCTTCAGTCTACGGCTTGCTCTCTAACATGACCAAGCGACTGCCGCCACGGGTGTAAACACGAAGCAAAACCTGTTTCTCCTTTTTGAGTTCCTCACTCAATTTGACCGCTTCATCGGCGCTGGCTATTGGTTTTCTTTTAACCTCTTGAATCACGTCCCCTGGGCGGATCCCAGCAGCCGCAGCGATCGAGTCTGGCTCCACAGCCGTCACCAAGGCGCCCTTGATAGAGGGCGGCACCTTGAACTCCTGACGGCTCGCGTCTTCAAGATCGGCTACCGTCACGCCGTCAAGCACGTCGGGATCCACTTCCTTGGCGACTACTGGAGCATCTTTTTTCTCTGCTTTCTCTCCCAACTGCACGGTGACATCCATGTTCTTACGCTCTCGGATGACTTGGAGAGTCACCTTGGTTCCCGGCAACATCGAGGCGACCGTCAGACGCAAATCCTGCATTCCATCGATCTTTTTCCCGTTAACAGCCGTCACGACGTCGTATTCCCGTAATCCAGCCTTCTGGGCTGGGCTGTTGGGCTGCACCTCCGTGATCGCCGCGCCAGTTCCGGCCTCTACGCTTAACTCCTTTTGCAGCGCTTCATCGACGTCCTGAAGCCCAATCCCAAGAAATCCGCGTAACACTCGGCCATGCTTAATAAGGCTCTCCATGACGGATCGCGCCATGTTGGATGGAACCGAAAATCCGATCCCTTGATTCCCACCGGAGCGACTAAAAATAGCGGTGTTAATTCCCACTAAGCGCCCAAGGTAGTCCACCAACGCCCCGCCTGAATTGCCCATGTTAATCGCAGCGTCTGTCTGGATGAAATTTCCGAGGTCGGCCAACTGCGCCATTTGAGAATTACGCCCTACGGCGCTCACCACCCCCATAGTTGCAGAACGGGTCAGGCCGAAAGGACTACCCACAGCTATCACGATGTCGCCTGCTCGAAGTTGGTCGCTATTCGAAAATGTGATCGGGGTAAGGTTTGTGGCATCGATCTTGAGTACCGCAATGTCCGTGCGCACGTCACCGCCAACCTTCCGGGCGATGTAGGTTTTGCCGGCTTTACCGAAGCTCACTTCAATCTTATCAGCCCCTTCAAGCACGTGATTGTTGGTAAGAATGTAACCATCCGCGCTGACAATCACTCCCGAACCCAGTCCCAAGGGAGTGCTTTGATCGCGCTTGCGGCCGCGGAATCTTCCGCCGTCTTTGCCGCTCTCTCCTTCTCGCCCGCTATCCTTACCACCGTCGCTTTGTTGGTCAGTTTCACCTCGCTCTTGCCCGCCCTGCCCCCGTCGTTTGGGGGTTGGCGCATTTGGGTTTTGAGGGCGACCCGGAGGGTTTTCCTCTTCTGGGATACCGAAAAACTTACGAAACATCGGGTCATCGAACAGCGGATGTCCGGAGAGCGCATTAGGACCCTCGCCCCGTTTGGTAGTTTGGGAGGTATTGATTGTCACCACGCTTGGGGACACTTTCTCCACAATTGGCGCGTAGGTAGGGGTCCCGACTGGCAGAGGTGTGCCATCAAACTTTAATTCAGGAACCGCCTGAACCGCCTGCCCCTCTGGATCTGCCGCTTGCAGCGTAGCAACAGAGGAACCCAATAAGAGCACAGTGGCACCGACGGCTAGAAACCCAAGAGCGCGTCTTGTTCGAATATTGGGAACAACAGTTTCGCCCTCCATGTGACTTTTACCATCAAGTTGATTCAACCTCGATCCTTCCTGATCTGAACAAACAGAAAGGGGGTGGCTGGAAGACGTGGAGGCGTGGCGCAGATTCATGGGTTTCATAAACAGTTTCTGGGGAGTCTGACAACAAAGCGGGCCGAAGCGTTCAAATCAAAGCAGACGGTTTGCTGCGCTAAGGGAATGATCAACGCTAGAAAACATAGAAAATAAGAGAACGACAAGTCGTGCCTTCTGAACTGATGAAAACTGCCTAATTGCACTGATGGGTTCAACTCGTGGGTTCTAGCACGATTTCAATTCGCTGGCTTAGGCAAAACCCCAACGCGTCACACTCTTAGCTACGGATGAATCAGTCCCAAAGTTTGAGAAAAATAACGCACCGCAAAAATATGCGTGGCCGAAGGAAGTAACTGCACCGCGTTTTGAGCCGCATTGACCTGTTCCACACAGACAAAACGCTGCCAATCAGCATCGTCCAAATCTGGGAGGGCTGCGGCTTTGGCAATCCAAGGATTCCACACCACGCTGCTAAGGGAGCCCTGTTTTTCAAAAATAATCTCTCGACCCGCCGCAGGATCTTCCAACACACAAGTCGCATCGGTATCCAAATAAAGCCGATCGGTTTCGGCGGCGAACGTCACAGCAGATGCAGAGTCGATCTTCCGCTGCAAGTGGTCGGATTTATCTATGTAAGAGGCGCCTTGCAGCCCCGAAACCCTAGCCTGCCCAACATCCTCAACAGGAAAATAAGGGTGCAACGCCTGCTCAAAAGAAAAAGCCTCGTGTCCCGTGTTCTCCACAGTCCAACGAATTTCCAACGCGGCCCCCAAAGTGAACTCTAACTTTAAGCGGAATGCATATGGCCAAACTGACTGAGTTTCGGCATCAGAAACAAAGGAAAAACAAACCTTCGCTGCGCCCACATCAGGCACCGTGATGGAATCAATCGTCCATGGGCGGGTGCGAACCAATCCATGCATGGGAGCCTCCGGATGGCCCTCGCGCGGGCCGAACCAAGGAAAAATAACGGGGATACCGCCTCGAACCGCCTTGCCGGGAGCAAAGTGAGATTTCCTGCTCACAAACAGAAGAGGCGGCTGATCTTTCGGCGTGAACTCGATGAGATGGGCACCCTGAATAGCGAACTTCGCGGAACCAAAATCACCTTTTAAAAGAATCAACGGAAGTCCTTCTTCAGAGCTAATTGTTGTAATCCTCGGTAGCGATTGCCAATGCGAGTAGTCTGATTGAATCATAAAACTAGTTACCGATAGAAAACACCAATGCGGATGTCATCTTTATGGAGATAAAATATTGGGTTCGGCTCTCGCAAAGGTTGCCACTTGACGTAACGGATCTCGAACCTTGTGCAGTTTAGTTGAGTCATTACAGTTCAAAAATGAAGCCATCCACCCGATCTGCACTAATTCTGGCAAGTTTCGCCATAACGGGAATTGGTTTGTCCATTCTTTGGGTGGCAAAAGAAGCACGCCGTGTGGGCAACCAAGGTCAGACGCGGAGGGCATTGCAGGGGCCTCTGGGTGTGGATATGGCTTGGATCCCCGCCGGCAAGTTCACCATGGGATCGAACGACGGCCAACCCGATGAAAAACCCATCCATGATGTAAAAATCAAAGGCTTTTGGATCGACCGCTATGCCGTCACTAACGACCAGTTCGCCAAGTTCGTCGACGCTACCCATTATCAGACCACTGCCGAAAAAAAGCCCGAAGCGGCTCAATTTCCGGGTGTGCCAGAGGAAAAACTGGTTCCCGGCTCTTTAGTCTTCACGCCGCCGCCCCGCGTGGAAACCCTCAATGACGCCACCCAATGGTGGGCGTATTTGCCGGGGGCAGACTGGCGCCATCCCGAAGGACCCGGTTCGGATTTAAAGGGCAGAGGAGCCCATCCCGTAGTACATGTCTCTTGGTTTGATGCAGTTGCTTATAGTGAATGGGCAGGAAAACGACTTCCCACGGAAGCGGAGTGGGAGTACGCAGCGCGGGGCGGTCTGGAGCAAAACCCTTACCCTTGGGGCCGGGAACGCTTTCCAAAGGGAATATGGATGATGAACATCTGGCAGGGGCAGTTTCCGACGGAGAACCTTGGGCAGGACGGATTTAAAGGGACCGCACCAGTGGGGTCGTTTCCGCCCAATGGTTACGGGTTGTGTGATATGGCGGGGAATGTGTGGGAATGGTGCTCGGACTGGTACCGCCCCGACTACTATCAAAAGAGTCCCCACGACAATCCTCAAGGGCCCCAGGACAGTCACGACCCCGAGGAACCTGGGATGCCCAAGCGCGTCGGGCGTGGCGGCTCTTATCTGTGTAGTGATCTGTACTGCAAAGGGTACCGCCCTAGTGCTCGGCAAAAAACATCTCCGGACACGAGCTTATCCCACACTGGATTTCGATGCGCAAAAGACGCGCCCGCTCCGTAAACGGGCCACCGCTGATCACGTCTAACGCTTGGGTAGAGAACAGTTCGCAAAACGTAAACCGCCTTCAAACCCCTCGCAGCGCCCCTGAATTTCGATAACCACGCCGCGTTGCACCCTAAGCGCCGGAACGTCACCGTTGAGATGCGCCACCACGTAGAAGACGTTTTGCGCCGAACGTTCCTCGCGAACACGGTACTCGTTAGACTGGAACGCACAATCCACCAGCGAACCATCTGAGCCGCCGAACAAAACCAGCACATTGCTGGATGGATCCTTCGCATCAGGGCGAACACCAGCGACACGTCCACGCAAGCTCACCTTCACTCCCTTATATATTTTATCAGCCCGCTCCTTTGCCGACTGATAAGCCATAGAAACCTCATCAGCAGTTACCTGCGCTCCTCCCGCAAGGCGCTGTGCCGGAGCACCCGCGTCCTGCAACCGTTGAATGGAATTCCGTACTTCGAGCGCCTCGTCCAATTTTCCTCCGACCGTAAGTGCTTTTTTCATCTCGACCAATCGAGGCAGAACATCCTGCACAATCTGAGTCACCATCTCGGTCTGTTTTGCGAGAAGTTCCAGTTGAGCCTCGCGGAGCAACCGAGGTTCTTCCAACAAATGCCTCGAATCCAAAGGCAGGTCGACCTCCGCCCCCAATCGCCTCTCCTCGTTACGCACCAAGAGCGCGCTTTCCAAATCAGCGGCCTTCTGAAAGGCAGTCCGCAACTCGACCAACCTCTTCTCATAACGATTTCCAATTTCGACGCGCACTTCACGAATCCGACGCTCACAGCGCTCTACCTCTGCGTGAACGGCGTCAGAAGAAGTCGACTGCGCATGAAGACTTTGAGGTCCCAACACGGAGACAAGCGCGAGGAGCACACCTAAAACTGCGCGATACATGAGAGAACCTGACATGGTCCTTATTTGCTCAAATTAAAAGCATTCCGCAAACTCGAAAAACATGATGCCGCGGCTGCGCATCTCAAAAAGATGCCAACAAATCTTGTGGTGCGCTCAAATCTCGAAAATAAGACTTACGCATGGCTGCATCGAGAAAAGTCACCCACCCTTCAAAAGGAGAATTAGCATACCAGTTCGCCAAAGATCGCTACGCTGATTTTGGCGTGGACATCGACTTAGCGATGCAACGGCTTTCTGCTATCCCAATTTCAATCCACTGCTGGCAGGGCGACGACGTTGGGGGCTTTGAAAACTCAGGAGAAACACTCGGCGGAGGAATCGCTGTGACCGGAAACTATCCAGGCAAAGCATTAACCTCCAATGATCTACGTAACGATTTAGAAAAGGCGTTATCCTTAATCCCAGGTAAGCACAGGGTAAATCTGCACGCTAGTTATGGGGAATTCGGTAACAAACGCGTTGACCGTGACGCCATTGAACCAGACCATTTTAAAGACTGGATGGATTGGGCGAAGTCTCACCAGCTTGGCTTGGATTTTAACCCCACTTTCTTCTCTCACCCCAAAGCGGCGGACGGGTTCACACTCTCACATAAGCACAAGGGCACTCGGAAATTTTGGATAGAACACGGCAAGCGCTGCCGAGAAATTGGCGCATCGATGGGAAAAGCCCTTGGCTCCACCACCATTACAAACTTCTGGATTCCAGACGGCTACAAAGACACTCCAGCAGACCGCGTGGGCCCTAGAGAGCGGTTAGAGCAATCCTTGGACGAGATTTTCACAACAAAACTCAAACATACTATCGATGCCGTAGAGCCAAAACTTTTTGGAATCGGTTCGGAAAGTTATGTCGTTGGCTCTTCTGAATTCTACCTCGGCTACGCTGTCTCGCGGCAAAAGGCGTTGTGTCTGGACGCGGGCCATTTTCACCCCACCGAATCTGTTGCGGACAAAATTTCGAGCGTGCTGCAGTTCGTCCCAGAAGTGCTCCTGCACGTGAGCCGCGGCGTACGCTGGGACAGCGACCATGTGGTGACCCTCACAGACGACGTCATCGCGATTGCGAGAGAAGTCGTGGCAGGCGGTTTTCTTAAAAGAGTTCACATCGGACTGGACTATTTTGATGCGAGCATAAACCGCGTGGCGGCCTGGGTGATCGGCACGCGGGCGTTGCAACGAGCTCTTTTGAGTGCACTGCTCGAACCAACCAAGGCATTGCAACAGTGTGAATTAGACGGTGATTTCACCAGTCGCCTAGCACTTCAGGAAGAGCTCAAAGCACTCCCCTCGGGCCTTGTATGGGAGGCTTTCTGTGCGCAGCAAAACGTGCCCACGGGCGCGGATTGGATCGCGGAGGTGCGCCAGTACGAGGCTGACGTCCTCTCCCTACGCGGCTAACCCTAGCCCTCGCCAAACAGACTCGGCATGAACAGCGCCCCACTCCTTCGCCTTACAAAAATTACAAAATCATTTGGTGCTGTTCGCGCACTAAAAGGAGTGTCTTTTGAATTGAACCCGGGCGAGGTGCATGCCCTGTTGGGCGAGAATGGCGCTGGCAAGTCGACGTTAATTAAAGTCATCACAGGCGCACACAAACCAGACGGGGGAATCTTGGAAATCGCGGGTTCTCAAGTGAGCGATCTTACGCCCACAAGGGCCCGAGAGCTCGGCATCGCATGTATCTACCAGCAGCCCGCCCTGTTTCCAGAATTGAGCGTCGCAGAAAACATAGGGCTGCGTCTGGAATGCGGGGCGACCTTTGGTTGTGTTAAGTGGAAAAAACTGCACGCTAACGCATTGCGTCTTCTAAAACAGATTGGCGCAGATATCGATCCCGACACACCAGTGCACTCGCTTTCGATGCCACAACAACAGCTCGTCGAAATTGCCTGCGCCCTCGGCTCTGGTGCCAAAACCGTCATCATGGACGAGCCCACAGCGTCGCTCACTCGGACCGAGCAAGAACTACTTTTTGGAGTCGTCCACACACTCAAGGCTTCTGGGGTGGGTATCGTTTACATATCCCATCGCCTCGAAGAAATTTTCGCACTCGCGGATCGAGTCACCGTTCTTCGCGATGGAGAAAGCATCTCGACCCAAGCAGTCCGCGGCGCTGAAGGGTCGGTACTCATTTCGGAGGCGGACTTGATCGCTCTGATGGTGGGGCGGCCAGTGAGCGCGCTGTATCCTCTGAAAGCCAAAGTTACCGGCAAACCCGTGCTGGAGTTGTGCGCCGTCGGCTGCGAGGAAAGTGGTGTAAAGGAGGTCAGCCTGACGGTTCACGCCGGAGAGATTTTGGGATTGGCGGGCCTTGTAGGGGCGGGACGCACGGAGCTTGCGCGGATTATTTTTGGAATTACGCCGGCGGATAGCGGCACCCTAGCGCTCAACGGCGCGCCGGTGCGGGTCCTCAGCCCGAGGCACGCGGTTGAGCTTGGAATCGGCTATGTGCCCGAGGATCGACGGCGCCACGGGCTGATTATGCAAATGCCCATCGACCAAAACATGACCATGGCGGTGCATCCTAAACTGTTCCCAAACAGCCTACTAAACATCCGTGCAGAAACTGCACTCGGAGTCCACTTCATAGAAAAGCTGGGGATCAAGGCCTCCGGTCCAGACGCGCTGGGGGGAAGTCTCAGCGGGGGAAACCAGCAGAAGGTTTCTCTGGCGCGCTGGCTTGCAACAAAGCCCAGCCTGCTAATCTTAGACGAGCCTACTCAGGGCGTCGACGTAGGTGCCAAAAGTGAAATCCACCGACTCATCCGAGATCTGGCCAATGAGGGAATGGGGGTGCTTCTTATCTCCAGCGATTTACCCGAAGTGCTAGGCTTGAGTGACCGCATTGCGGTCATGCGCGGTGGACGGCTTGTTGAAACAATGGACAGCACGCAGGCCACGGCCACGAGCGTAATGTCCGCAGCCCTTCGCTCCGCATGAAGCGGTATTCTCGTGAATTAACGGTAGCGATAGCGTTGAGCGCCTTACTCGTGCTGCTCTCGATTTTCGCTCCTCACTTTTTCCAACCTCAACCGCTGCTCGCGCGGCTAACGGCTCAAGTGCCCGTTCTCGTGCTCACCGTTGGCATGGCCGTGGTCATTATCAGCCGACAAATCGACATCTCCGTAGGCTCACAATTTGGCGTTTGTGCAGTCGTCGCAGGACTGATGTCAGCAGCGGGAGCGCCACTAGGCTTCGCTCTTCTTACAGCGACCCTCACGGGAACTGCGATGGGAGCACTGAACGGTTTTTTGGTAGCATGGCTCGGTTTGCCAAGCATCGTGGTGAGTCTTGCTACAATGGTTACTTGGGCTGAGGTGCTCCGCCTTTTTCAACAAGGCCGGTTTATTAATTT
>Ga0209598_10001303_pt1 | contig 20385 bp, 27 predicted proteins | sample M_140807_EF_Meta_FD_187317 | JGI IMG/M metagenome (GOLD analysis project Ga0209598, IMG submission 187317) | Freshwater microbial communities from Lake Montjoie, Canada to study carbon cycling - M_140807_EF_MetaG (SPAdes) (version 2) | ecosystem: Environmental > Aquatic > Freshwater > Lake...
AGCTGTAAAAGCTTTAGGCGAACATTTTACCATAGATTATTTGGTGTTGATTTTAACCGGAAAATCTACCAAGCAAGTACAAATGTACCGTCATGAAGCGCTTGAGGTATTTGGAAGCGGCAGCAATCAAGAGGTGCATTATTGGAATAGCTTAATCCGACAAATGTTGTTGAATGATTTATTGGAAAAGGATATTGTAGAATATGGCGTATTAAAAATCACATCAAAAGGAACGGCTTTTATGAAAAAGCCAACATCATTTATGATTGCTTTAAACAATTTGTTTGAAGAAGCAAATGCGGATGAAGATGAAGCTGTAGCAGCAATATCAAGTACAGGTGCAACAGATGAAAAATTGTTGAATGCACTAAAAGAATTGAGGAAAAAAGTTTCCAAAGAAAAGAACTTACCTCCTTTTGTAATATTCTTAGAAAGCTCACTTGAAGATATGGCCACGATGTATCCTACAACTATGGAGGAGTTGGAAAAGATAAGTGGCGTAAGTAAGGGGAAGGCAATGCGTTATGGCAAGCCTTTTATAGAAATGATTGATGCTTATGTAGAAGAAAATGACATCATTAAGCCAGATGATTTTGTGATGAAGAGTGTGTTGAATAAAAACAACAACAAGATCTTCATCATTCAGAATGTAGATAAAAAGATTCCATTGGAGATGATCGCAAAAAATAAAGATTTGCGCATAGATGAGTTGTTGGAGGAGATGGAAACGATTGTAGCCAGTGGCACCAAATTAAATTTAAATTATGCGATTAATGATATGGTAGATGAGTATGAGCAAGAAGAGATTATAGATTATTTTAAAAGTTGCGATACCTCGTCTTTACAAATCGCACAAGAGGAATTGGCGGATAGTAATTTTAACTGGGAGCAGTTAAAGATCATGCGGATTAAATTTTTGTGTGAATACGGAAATTAAAGGGTTTGAGGTTGAGTAGAATAATTTGATATAAAAATTAATCGAAAGAATTTTTAATAGTATTCATAAATTAATTACAAAAACCCTTATTTTTGCCATCCCGTAAGGGAAAAGGTGCGGTAGCTCAGTTGGTAGAGCAATGGACTGAAAATCCATGTGTCGCCGGTTCAACCCCGGCCCACACCACTTTATAAAAATGAAACCTACGCTAGTCGTGGGTTTTTTGTTTTAGTGCGGGGTTTCTCAAAATTCAACAAATTAGATCCGCTTTTCTTTTTTATTTTCAGTCTATTTATCCCAAAATTCTTGCTTATTATATTTGTGTTTTCTACTCTAGATACTCCTTACCACCCCAAAAGAATATTTAAAATCAATATAAAACACCCTAAGATTCCTAAAATCATCATAATTACCGCGATACATCCTGATGTTGTTCTATTATATACTCGGTTGTACAAAGCCTTTTTCGGATTGGTTACCCAGCCCCAACCTCTCGGCGCTTTGAAACCTAGATTTTGACGAACATATCTTTTCAAAGATGTTCTTGCTGCAATGCGTTTATTGAGGTTTGGTATGCGGAATCCGAATTTCATTTGTGAAGAAATTTAAATGAATTAATATTCAATGGCATTTTCACCAATGATTGAATTATGGAAAATACATAAGAAACTTTGTCTTCAATAACTTTGTTCATATTGGTTTTGTATGTGGTTTTTTTAGGATCTTTCCTATTTTGATATTATACATCATTCCCTTTTTTTCAAATCCCTCAAACTTTGTAATCATTCGCTTAGCATCAGCATTGTAACCATTAATAAATTCAATGTTGTCGTAAATTCTTTTTTTACCATTCGCATCGTACAATCTTGATTGCCAAAATGGTTTTACATCACGGTATTCGATTTTCTTTATACCTGAGGCGATTTCATCAAACCATTCAGATTTTATAACAATTTTTAATGTTGCTTTATTGTCCGTTATTTTTATCATTACTTATTGAATTGTTCAATAAAATTATTTATTTCATTAACCAATAATTTTCTTCGGTATTCTAAAAATGAAGTGAAGTTCTCTATCTCCCACAATAATTTATCCACAGGAATATGATTGTCTCCATAGACAGAATGTCCTCTTTTAGTAATAATTTCTGCAAGATATGTAGTAGGTAATTTATTGCTAATATTTCTGTTTGTTTTACCTCCTATGAAAGTTAAATTTGCAATATCATTGATAGATTTACTATCATACCCATGATTTTTTAAAAGTGATTTTGGTATGATGTGATGAAATTGAACTGCATGTGCTCTTCCGGCATTCTTTTCATTTATACCAACACCAGTAAACCAATCTTTCACGCCTTTTTGTTTAGCAATTAAAAATAATAAAGAAAAATATGGACTCCTTCTGGTTTTAAATTTTAGTTCAGCTTCTGATACCATATAATCTCTAACTTGTAATTTTAAATGCTCCAGCAAATGCTCCAATGAGCCCCCATTCTTTATGATATTCAAATCACTATCTAAAATAGATTCCGAAGAACCTTTGCTGTAACGACCTTTCATGTGAGCAACATAAAACCATAATAATAATTGATTTACTTCCTTATCGTTTAATTGTTCATTTTTTTGCCAAGCATAATATGCAATAGGAATTATTAAAAATGTAGAACTGAGCAATCTAATATTTTCAACTCTAACATTTGTATTTATGAAATTATAAGCAAATCTTAATGCGTTTTTAGTGCTCTCCCATCCTTTACTATATTCCTCTAATGAAAAGCGATTTATTGTTTTGTATTTTGATTGACCAGAAACTATGGCAACTAAAGTTTTTACCATTAAGCCGGTTTCATGAAGGTAATCTTCGTTGTTCCCAAACTCTTTTGCGAAATTTTCAAGTTCGTTCATAAATCCTTTCCAACGAGATGTAAGTTGTGCTAGTGCTAAATCAGATCCTCTGAGCTTTGCACCCAACGAATTAACTCTTACAAAAATTTCGGTTACTTCTTCGTAAGACATTTTTTTATCTAAAATAACCATTACATATTCATATTTTTCAATTTGCCTTACACGACCGATTCTTTGTGTGTACTTATCCCATCTTGAATCATCAGAATTTATACCTAAGTTTCTTAAAATCTGACTATCTGTCTTATTAAATATTTCTGTTACGGATATCCAATTGGGATCATTTTTTAAACTTCTACTTTCTACAACAAAAGTTCTTTTTTTAAACTCCTCATGCAAATCGAGTTCATCATCATCTTCGTCATCGTCATCATATTCATCCTCTTCAATTGCAGTTAATTCTTCTACCAATGTGTCAGGGTGTTCTAAATTGAAAAAGATATCTATTGGCCTTTTTTTATTTCTTACCAAAATGGGTTGACCATTTATAATTGCAGTTAAAGATGTAATTCTTTGTTGTCCATCTAACAAAAGTAAATTTGAACTTAATGAACTTTTTTTTCCGCCATCAACTTGCAGTTTTCTATAATTTCCAGGATCTTCTGTTTCCCACACTAAAATTGTTCCAGAAGGATAACCACGATAAAGCGAATCCAACAAGTCGCGTACTTTAACAGCAGTCCATACATATCTCCTTTGCATTTCTGGTAGCGTAAGTTCACCTGCAATAACTTTATCAACTAGTGTTCGTATTGAAATATCTTGTTTAGCCATTTTAAATTTTTTATTACAAATTATAAATTTTTTAACTAGTAACTCCTCCTCCCCGGCACCACCCCCCTCACACCACCTCTCGGCTCTTCCACATCCCCCTCATATCTCGGTATCAAATGAATATGCACATGAGGCACTGTTTGCCCTGCGGATTCATTAATATTAATACCTACATTAAAACCAGCAGGATTATATTTTTCTTGTACAATTGTTTTTACACAATTTAATAGTTCCATACAATCTTTCTGCTCCTCAAATGACAAATCAAAATAATTGGTAGTGTGTCTTTTCGGAATAATCAACGCATGTCCGTCATTTACTGGAAAGCCATCGTAAATAGCAAATGACATTTCTGTTTCTAAAATGATTTCTCTTTCTACATTGCAGAAAGGGCAAGGTTTGTTCTCGTTCATTATTTTAAATATTCGAAACCGTTGTTGGCGGTAATAGTTATTAATGGTTGTATTGTATCTCTGAATTTATTTTTCGTAATGTCTATTTCCAAATTATTCAGCTCTGGTAAAATGGTTAAATAATCTTCCAACGATTTATTTCTTGGTTCTTTTTCACGCACAATTTTTATAGCGGTTTCTTGCAAATTAAAAAAGGAATCGAAATATTTTTGCATTGATGGCAACTTATCACTTTTACTGCTGTTGAAAGATTTATCTGCAGGAATTAAATTCCACATTAAATCATGCGACACGAAATTATACGGCACAAAATGCTCCACAGCAAAATCGCCTTTTATCAATACTCTTTTTGTGTAAATACAATTTACAGTTCCCAATTCATCTGTTACAATATCCCAAAATTTTCTTTGTTTAGTGAGGTTATTTCTTGATGCGGGTTTTATTAATTTATTAGGGATGTCAGGCACATTTGGATTTTTGGCTTGTAAAAACAATGACAGATTCCAGTAACAAAAATCTCTGATGAAAGCTGCATTCAACAAAAAATAATTCGCCCATAAAATATCTACATCTATAAATTCAGTATGCAATGAATAAGGACAATAAAACGGAGATTGATTTGATTTTTTATAAATGGTAGCTTTATCTTCTCCCGGAAACCAAGGACTCAAAAACCAATGGGGTACATTATTATTAAACTGAACAAGTGCACTTTTTGTAATGTTGTTTTCTGTGTTCAATAATTTTTTTATGATGTCATTTTTATTGGCATCAATGGTAAGTCCTTCTGAAATTTTTATGGCTTCAATAGCAGATTGTAATTTATCCTGCACACCAAACGAAACATGGAAATAATTTACAGTGTACCATGCGTTGCTTATCATTCTTGCAAACAATTCCTTTTTTGGAATCATTGTTGACTGTGATTCTATTCGTGCTTCCAAAGCATCAACGATTGACAATAGCCAATAGAATTTATAGGTAGTGGATGTGTTATTAAAACAAGCCGCTAACTTTTCTATGGGTAAGTTTTTATCGTTGGGGAGTTGGTGCATTTTTTACTTACAAGTTTATTTAATTTTTTTCCTTCACTATACTTTAATTATTCGATACACAATCTACAAAAACTAAGTTTTATATAATCGTATGATTAGATATTATTTGATATTTATAAATCAATGAAGATTGGTAATTTTGGATTTATTTAATTATTTTTGTATAAATAAATTTTTATGAAAATAGCATCGGTTTTATTTTTTATCATAATATTTTCTAGTTTCTCTTCATTTAGTCAAACAGATTGTAATAAGACTTTAAATGGTGATGATGCTTTGCGATGGAGAGCCCAAATGGCTTTTGTACCTAAATATCATTCTCTTGAAAGATTTAAATATATAATAACATCTCTTTCAGATAGGGCTTACACACAAATTTCAATTGAATTAAGTGTTTCTTGTTACGAAACTGAAAGTAAGAAAGATATGGTTGCAAATATGTACTATTTCTGGGATAAAAAAATTAGCATTGCAAATTTGAATACCTATTACCCCGCTTATTATCTTTTTTATCAACTCGATAAAGCTGGGATGGGAAGTAGTGAATAAAATTTAATTCAAAATCGATATTTAATACACCCACAATAATATAACGATAACGAGGAATCAATTACCTACAAACTCCACAACTTCCTCCATTGATATGACAATGCCTGCATCTAGAGCAATCTGTGCAAACCCTACAGTTTTTTTTACCTGTACAACGTGTAGCAGCACTATTTGCCGTTGATGGTTTATCATCTTTGAAAGAACAGCTTTGAAGAATAAGAACGGTAGCTAGTAAGAGAAGCAATCTAATTTTCATGTTTTATATTTTATATTTATTGCAATCTAAATTTTAATAATTATTCATTAACAATCCCCCCCAACATCAATAAGGATATTCCCCCATATAATTACCGGGTGGATTGTAATTAGCAACCACAATAATCTCTCCATCGGAACATATGGATACACCAGCGCCCATTCGTGTAGTTTTTCGCCATACCATCTGGGTGTAATGCCCTGTGGGATACCAATTATCGGAGTTCAATTGCGCATAAGTGTATTTCTCTATTTCGCTATACCAAGATTTCGAAGCATCTAGTGGTGAGTAGGCCTTAGCCGAACTACCCCAAAAAATATTCTCTCCATATTGAGCGCCCTCTTTTTCGTTAGAACCTCTATGCTTCATTTTACAATGGTTATTGGTTGCAAGATAATCTGCCCAACGTTGAGCATATGCCGCCAACTTTGTATCCCATTGAAGACCAGGCACGCCTACTTCTGTGCGCACGGTATTATGATGGGCCAACATTTTATTGGCATCAACACTACTTATCTTACTGCCTGTATTGGTGATTTGTGCATTGGCATGCCATGAAAATAAAAAAGCAATTAAAATCAATAATTTCAAAGATTTGTAGATACTTCTATTTTTTGAATTAGATTCTAGCATTATAATCCTGTGTTTTTTTGAAATAGAAAAATAACTGTGTACCGGTCCTTATTTAAAGATTGCCCGATGGAGAAAAAGAGAATTGTTGTAAACTATATTAATTAGAAAGGTTTAGTAACGTTACTGGCAAATACTATCATCAATAAAATGCGCTTTATTTATTGAAATAAAAATTTTATCCGCATCACCAATATTTTTAGGCGTTTCTCTGTCTATCATTTTTTCTCCTGGCTGAACTGGACCAATAATGGAACCTGAGGACCACTTACCAACAGCTTCTCCAATTAATACGTCAAACTTGTCATAAAAAGATGCTGTCCATTCACAAGCATCCATAGTTTTTTCATTTTCATTTAAAATTACCACTTTGTAGTATTTGAGTTTGTCATTCCAAACAACGGGTTCTGCAGAAACAACTTTTAAATTGCATTTATTTTTGTGTTCTTGAGAAAAGGTTTTTGAAGCAACAAATAAAAACAGTATCAATAAGATTTTAAATTTCATTTTAAAAATTTTACATTAAAAATAATTTCTTCAAATTTATAAAAGAAATAAAACTGAAATTATTTCTTTTGTTAATAAAAAAATAAATCTAGTATAAATGACCGATTGGAGGTTTTGTTATGCAAATGAATTGCAATTAATTACCTGCAAACGCCACAACTGCCTCGATTAATATGGCAATGAGAACGCGGTTTTAAAATGATGAGGGCCTCAGCAAAAAATCAATTAAGAAAATAAATTACTGAACAATTAAGCGCTCCGTTTGACTAAAATCTCCTCCTTGAACGTTGATAAAATAAGTTCCTACTCCTTTATTGTATGCACTTGCAGGAATGGCGATGTTATTGTATCCTTCTTGAGCGTTGTATGTTGTTGAGTAAACTTTTTTTCCAGTTGCGTCAGTTAAAATTATACGAAACAATGTTGAGCTCGGAACAGTAACTCGAACATAGGTAGATTCCGACTTTCTTATAACATTGGGAGCCAAGGCATCCATTGATATTTTTGATGTTTTTAATTTAACGGAAACAAATTCAGAGTAAAAATAATTTTGATCTTTGTCTACTTGTTTCAGTCTGTAAACAATTTTAGATTGTCCACCAACTTTTGGATTTTTATCAGTAAAAATATAATTACGAGGCAATGCACTATTTCCAGCAGCAGCTACTTTGTCAATGGCTTTGAATGTTTGTCCATCTATACTTCGTTCGATTAGAAAGAAATCACTATTTTGTTCGTTCGCAGTTTGCCATTTTAAAATTACGTTTGTATTGTTTTCAACATTGGCAGTAAACGAAGTGAGTAGAACAGGTAAAATAGTAAACGAGCTGTTGATTAAACTCGTGTAAACATAGTCACCGCTAGAACCTCCATTACTGTTTGCAGCAACTCCAACGCTGTAAAATTTAAGATTCAAATCATTAGCAGTTGGATTTAAAGGTGCAGTCCAACTCATGCCAGTGTACGTGTAGCTAGAAGAAGGTGAGGTAACCACTGCTGAATTATGACCAATCTCAGTAGACCCAATTATTGTTGTATTGGGATTTGTGGTAGTAAATGTTCCTGCTGTTTGGCCCAAAGCATTTTTCGCAGCCAAAGCAAAACCCCATCTTGCACGGTTGCTCGCGCCATGACTAATAGTAACAGAAATGGGATAAGATTGACCGGGTATGTAACTTCCAGTTGGAAGACCTGTTATTACAACTCCTCCTCCAGCACTATTTGTTGGAAAACCACCATGACAATTGGCACAACTATAGCCATTTACACCTGTGTAACCAGAAGGTGGGGCGGAAGAAAATTGAGTTGAACTACAAAATATGAACAGAATAAATGCGCATACTGGGAATAATATCTTTCTTTTAAACATATAGATGGTTTGTAATTTTTTACTCAAACAAACAAACTGCAGATTTGTTTAAGCATTTTTGAAAATAAATATTTTCTATTGAAATTGATGTTTAAAGCAGATTTTAATTCATCAACATAGAAAGTAATAAACATACTAGGATTAGGTTCATCCCCAACAATCACAAATCATTAACAATAATATTTTTTGTAGAAATATTTCCACTCCCTATTTTTGTACCCACATCAAGATTCACGTAAAAGTGAAACCAACCGAGTCGAGAGACCGCGGTGGTAAAATGATGAGGGCCTTCAGCCAAAAATAAAGCGCTAAACTTCCCTTTATTATTTTTTCTTGTTGTATTCATTTTTAACCATAAAAATTTATGCATCATGGAACACAAACACTTCGTCACTTTCAATCAAGAGCACTTTATTGGCTTTACTTGTTTTGAAACATCCATTTTTTATCATTTCATTTCCAAAACAGAACTCAGCATTTTACGCATCGATGTTAGTTTAGTTGGTTCGAGTAACAACTCTAAAAAAACAATCGTTTTTCAATTAGAAAATCATTTAAAAAATGAAATCAGCGGACTTAAAAAATTTCTTACAGACTTGTTTTCTTATAGTGGCAATCTTCATGGAAATCCGTGGTTTGTAAAAAGTGAAATGATTTCTGAAAATGATTTTAATCTAATCAGAAAACGAGGTAGTGAAAAAATGAAAGAAAGGAATAATAAGATTAAAGAAATCGGGCAAAATCATCCATTAATCATTTACTGTTTCGAACAAAAGCTTTATCCCGAACCTGAAGGTAATTCCCTGCATAGTTGGAAAGCCAATTGTCCATCAGGACGTCAACACCATTTCATGATTTCAACATCTAGTCCAGAAAGCCATTCTTGGGGCTGCGGTTATTGTAAGAAAAAAGGAGGACTGATAGAATTGAAACAATGGGTTGAGCATAAATAAAATACATTTTTTATATTAAAAACAATTAATCATGAACAACAATAAAAATAAAAACATCATTACAATCGATGAAGAAGTTTGCTACAACTGTAAACACCGAATTTGGCTTATTGCCATTGGATTTGGTGTGCGATGTGGAAATGATAAAATCAATGGCTTTCCAAAAAGCATACCTAGTTTGAGACATACATGCTCAGCATTTAAAATGAGTGAAGAAAAAAATCGAAGGCCATTTAAATACGATTGAGTATAAATCATCTTTCTAATACTTTAATAAAAATTGAATCATTAATTAAAACAATAATTATGGGGTCCTATAAAATATCAAAAGGAACGATAGCACTTTATTTTAAAAATTCTAATGTTGATATATGCGATGAATTAGCAAAACGCATTCGTCATTATATTTCTCCTGAAGAAAAAACAATTGAACAAATTTTGAATGAATTAATCAATCTTCAAGATGAGCGGGAAGATCGAATTGGAGCGATAATGAGAATCATAAAATTTCAGCGCGCTAATGCAAAACTAACAGAAACACAAGAACTGGAGTTAATTGATTCGAAAAATTTGAACATTGTAATTGCCGAAGTGAATGAGCTTAAAAAATGGAAAGAAGAATAATCTAATTTTTATTAATTGTTTACTCCGTTATCTTCTTTTGCTATATCGATCTTTTAAATGTTTACCAAATTGTATCAAACGATTACATAGATAATAGATATAAGCAGTATTGACCTATTTTTGCGGCATGATTAGACTATGGTTGATTTTAATTTGTTTATTTACTGGACAAGCCTATGCCCAACGTACACTTCACACACAACGGATAAATACAACACCGAAAATAGATGGCCTAATCAATGAAGCTGAATGGAATTTAATGACTCCTGCCGATAGTTTCATCAACAATTCTCCCGATTTTGGAAAGCCAGCTACCAAACAAACGCAAGTATGGTTATTGTATGATGATGAAGCTATTTATGTGGCTGCAAAAATATTCGACGACCCCAAGGCAATCAGAAAACAATTGACTGCGCGAGACATTGAACAAAGACAAGATGTTGATTTTTTTTCTGTTTTATTAGATACGTATAACGACAATCAAAATGCTTTTCAATTTGTAGTTACCAGCAGAAATGTGCAATCAGATGTGCGCATTTCTTTGGCCTCACAACGTGATTACAGTTGGGATGCCGTTTGGGAAAGTCGAGTCGCATTCGTAGAAGACGGGTGGCAATTGGAAATGAAAATTCCATACATTTCTCTTCGTTTTTCAAAAGCGGATATTCAAAATTGGGGCGTGAATTTCAACCGTTTTTCTAGAAAAAATAATGAAAGTACATATTGGAATCCCATTGATCCTAATGTGGCAGGTTTGGTAAATCAGTTTGGAAATCTAGAAGGCATCAGCCAAATCAAACCACCGCTAAGATTGTCGTTTCTTCCATACATAAGCACGGGTTATAGAAGTACACCCAGCGGAAACACAAGACAAAACGATTGGTTAAGAAGTGGAGGCATGGATGTAAAATGGGGCATAAATGAAAGCTTTACAATGGATGCTACACTCGTTCCAGATTTTGGACAGGTGATATCTGACAACACCATACTTAATCTCTCGCCCTACGAAGTTCGTTTTCAAGAAAACAGACCTTTCTTTACAGAGGGTACCGAACTGTTTAACAAAGCCGGATTGTTTTATAGCCGAAGAATTGGGTTAACCCCAACAGGATTTTATGGTGTTCAGCAAATGGCCGCAGCAGATAGCAATATTGAAGTGATTACAAATCCGGGACTATCTCAACTTATCAATACCATCAAGTTCTCGGGACGCAATAAAAAGAAACTCGGTATTGGGGTATTCAATGCCGTTAGTGCGCCCATGTATGCAACCATCAGAAACAAACAAACCAAGGTTACAGATAAAATACAGACAGCGCCAATGACCAATTATAATGTAGTGGTTTTGGACCAAGCGCTTAGGGGAAGATCTTCGGTTACTTTTACTAACACCAGTGTTATAAGAGATGGAATAGCTCCGGATGCAAATGTGTCGGCTCTTGATTTTGCGCTGTTCGATAAGAAAAATGTATATGCGATTGGAGGCACAATGAGATACAGCCGAATTAGCGGAAACACTACAAAAGAAGGATATAACAGTGTACTGAGCTTTAGGAAAGTCAGCGGAAAATTTCAGTTTGATGTGAATCAAAACATTGAATCTGAACATTACAATCCCAATGATTTGGGCTTTCTCCAAGCCCCAAATGAATTTACGACCAATGCTACTTTTGCTTACAAACAGTTGACACCTACCAAGCATTTTTTAACTTATATATATTCACTAGGGGTTAGTAACAGTTATCTGTATACGCCGTTTAAATGGAGTGAATTAAAAATGAGTGCTAGTGCTTTTTATTTTTTCAAAAATTTCTGGGATCTAACCTTTAATTATGAATCTAGTCCAGTGTGGAAAAACGATTTTTTCGAATTGCGTACGCCAGGAAAAATGGTGCGCATGATGCCCTGGCATTATTTTGGAGCGAATGGAAGTTCGGACAGCCGTAAACGATTTTTTGCCGGGTTTGATGTAGGATATGCCTTTACACCTGCATTTAATAATGCTAGTTTCTACAGAGGTCAATTCAATATGCGCTATCGATTCAGCAATTCGTTGAGCATGTCGCTTGAATCAGAAGCCAGTTTTGATCAAGGAAATGTGGGTTATGCATTTATAAGAGAAACCAACGGCGAACCCATCATTGGCTGGAGAAAAGTGACCGAAAGAACAACCATTTTATCTAGCAATATCAATTTTACATCAAGAATTTTCATGACCCTAAGGGCAAGACATTATTGGAGTAAAATCAATTATGAAAAATTCTATACAGTCGATGATCAGGGATATTGGATTAACAAAGCTTTCATTGATGGTAAAAACAAAAACTATAATGCGTACAATCTCGATATGTTTTTCACCTGGGATTTTATGTATGGCAGTCGTTTTATAATAGGATGGAAAAACTGGCTCCCTCAAGAAATAAATATAGATGGAAATCGATATAGCGGATATGTAAAAAACATACAACAAACACTATCTCAGCCACAAGGTCGCGAGCTTACCGCCAGATTAATTTATTTTTTAGATCATCAAAAATTGAAGTTTAAGAAATAAAATCACATTTGGGTTTCATCGAAAATTATTTTTAAAATTTTAAAAATGAAATAAATGATTGAAACCATTACTCGTTTGCTAAAATTTCTTCCACCCACGGTTGAAACCGTGGGCTATGGTAAATGTCATAATGTTTGAAATTGAAAAATGTTGGAACAAATTCCACTTCCTTATTTGTTATTCCCGAAATAGAAAACATACCCACCATTAAACCTTTAAAGAATAAACCAGCGAAGCGATTTAAACATCTCTTCCACTTCCCCTTTGGGGGATTGAGGGGGCATCCCTTACAACCTTGTAACTTTCTCGAATCCGTCCTTCTCGGCTATAATTTGCATTCAAAACAAAACGATATGCAAAAAACAACAACGAAAACTATTACGAAAAGATTATCCTTCTACAAAGAAAATGGACTTTGGTATGCCGATTTACCAGAATTTCTAGCTTTAGGACTTGGAACCAAGGCAAACCTACTCATGGTAGATGGCTCGGATAAGTTTCTTGATTTCCTTTCGAATAATGGAAGCAGGGCTACTGTAAAATTGAGCACCAAGCCATTTGAGGATCATACCATCCAGTTGGATAAACTAAGCATCGGAATGGATAAAGAATTGCTCGACAAAATAGGACACGCGCCTGTTGATTATGGCGCCTATTACAACGTAGCGATTTACGACAACAAACCCTTTCAGCATACACTGTGGTTATGTCCGGTCACTGAATATGTTTTTGAAGGAGGATATCCCGAAAATGTCTATCTGCAATTGTTTAGTAGAAATTAAAATCAGTTAAAAATTAAATGAAAAGTATTATGGAATGAGTTGCCTTTTTGAGTCTGTTGGTGGCTGATGTAAACTGAAATAAGAAGCTGGCTAAAATAAAATCACATTTTTGATTTGATTTTAAGCTTGATGAAGAAGAATTTCTATTTGCTATGACAGATTTAAGAAATATTTAATAAAATATAATAAGGACCCTTAAACATTATAAATACATTCACTTTAATCAATTAATTTTTTAAAAAATGAGTAACGATATCAGAATTCCAAATTTATGTAATGAAGATTGGAATAAAATGACACCAAATGACAATGGAAGATTTTGCGACACTTGTAAATTAACAGTGGTTGATTTTACAAAAATGAGTGACGATGAAATAAAAAATTATCTGCTAAATAACGGGCATGTATGTGGACGATTTGATTGTACACAAGTAGATACAAGTCACCAATCAACGCTTGATTTATTACATAAAAAAGCAAAAAAAATAAAATTCAAACCGCTAAGATGGTTGGCCTTATTATTACTCTTAATCCCTGTTTTTGTATATTATATTTTTAATAGTAAAACGGTTTGCCCGCCTAAACACAAGCTAATGGGGATTGTTTCTTCCCCTATTGAAAAAGATTCTACAAAAAAAATTGTTGATACGCCTTATCGAAAACTAATGGGAGAGGTTGCTTCACCTCATCTAAAACCCTCAAAAAATAATCTTAAACCATAAAAATTAAAATCATGGAAACAAAACACAAAGTGTACAATCTAATTATCCTCGATGAAAGCGGCTCAATGCAGTCGATTAAAAAAACAATTATGAATGGGTTTAACGAGGTGGTGCAAACCATTAAAAGCGTAGCCTTAGAATTTCCAGAGCAAGAACATACAGTAAGTTTTGTAAGTTTTAATTCTTCTGGCATAAAAAAGATTCATGAAAATTCAAAAATAGAATCGCTGAATCAAATTGACGATCGTACTTATCAACCCAATGGCGGAACACCTCTTTTTGATGCGATGGGTGCTTCATTTTTTAATTTAAATTGGATCATAGAAAAAGAAAATCCAAAAAATTACAATGTACTCGTTACCATTCTTACAGATGGTGAAGAAAATGCTTCCAAAGAACATACCGCTCAATCCATAAAAGAAATAATCGAATTATACAAGTCAAAAAACTGGACATTTACCTACATCGGCGCAAACCATGATGTAAATATTTTTGCTGCCAGAATTTCTATTAACAACGTTATGAAGTTTGAAACTAGTGAAGAAGACATGCAAAGAATGTTTACGAGAGATCGAGATGCAAGAATGAATTACAGCAAAAAAATCAGGAATTTTGAAAACGTTGCTAATGACTATTTTCAAACAAACGAAGAAGATAAAGAAATACCAGATGATAAAGAAAAACAGCCCGAGAAAAAATCATTTTTTAAAAGGTTGTTTGGAGGATAAGATGATATTTTAAAATAACAATTTCAATATAATGAGCCTTTCAAATTCCGAAATAATTTTTAACAAGAATTCTCCAATTATATTAACCGGTGAAAGCTTTGATGCGTTTATAAAGTTGGAACAATACGAGCTAAATGCTGTCGAAAAAGAAACGAATAAACCAGTAACTGATGGGTTGATTTTATTTTATATTGTCCAACAAAAATTAAGGGAAAAAGGTGTTCAGTATAGTAGTCCGGGCAACTCCGCCAAAAGACATTTTATACTTTGGTTTAATGCACAAGTTGATAAAAGCCAGACATATTCATATGAGATAGAAATTAAAGAAAAGCATTTTGATTTGATTTGTAAGATGGTAAATGATTTACAGCAAAAGTAAATAACACATTGGCGCCGGTTTCTAACCGGTGTCATGTTGTTTTTTTCACGCAAAGGAGCGGAGCATTTGAAACACAAAGGCACGAAGGCACAAAGACATAAAGTTTTTTATAAAACAAAGATGCTAATAAATGGAAAATGCTTCCAACCTTTTGAACACATTGAACCTGTTGAACGAATTGAACCTCTTAAACATCACAAACCTCTCAAACCTCCTAAACCTCTTCTACCTTATCTTCCTTTCTTTCCAAATAAAACCTCACCAATAAAAAGCCTCCGAATCCAATAAATAAATTTATAAAAATAGATTGAGGGTGATTGGTAAAAAATTCAATGCTTTGTTGCATTGTTTCTATTTTAGGATTGCCTTGGTTGTACATGGAAATATTCATCCCTATCATTTCAAAAATAAAAAACAATAAAATGGTTATGATTTTCCATTTTATTGGAGAAACTCCTTTTCTCAAAGCAAGTTTACCAATATATCTGCAGGCAAAAAAAAGTATGATGATTTCGGGCATAATTAAACTAAATCTATATCAAAGCTTACCAAATCTACAAATTGTGCGATTCTTTGATCGATGTCAGATTTTGTAATTTCTTTCATGCGATCTGGACCGAATTTTTCTACACAAAAACTTGCCAATGCACTTCCTACAATGATAGCTGTTTTCATATTTTCAAAACTGATGTCTTTGGTTTTTGCCAAATGTCCAATAAAGCCACCCGCGAACGTATCTCCCGCGCCTGTTGGGTCAAACACTTCTTCTAAAGGCAATGCTGGCGCAAAAAACACATGGTTTTCATGGAACAATAAAGCACCATGCTCTCCTTTTTTGATGATTAAAAAACGAGGACCCATTGCTAAGATTTTATTTGCAGCTTTCACCAATGATACTTCACCGCTCAATTGTCTGGCTTCTGCATCATTTACCAACAACACATCAACTTCCTTCAACACTATTTTTAAATCTTCTAATGCAATATCCATCCAAAAGTTCATCGTGTCCATTACAATTAATTTTGGACGAACTTTCATTTGCTTTATAACACTCAATTGTAATTTAGGCATCAAATTGCCCAACATTAAAAACTCACTATCCTGATAACTATCTGGAACAATAGGATTAAAATCTTCCAATACATTTAAATCTGTAATCAAGGTATCTCTAGAATTCATGTCCATATGGTACTTACCACTCCAGAAAAATGATTTTTTATCCGACACCATTTCTACGCCATCAATATTTACGCCACGCTTTTTCATTTCTTCCAACTCTTCTGTTGGAAAATCGTATCCAATAATTGAAATCTGGTTAATTGGAGTAACAAAATTACTAGCCGCATAAGCTACATACGTTGCAGATCCACCAACAATTTTATCTACTTTTCCAAAAGGCGTTTCAATAGCATCAAAAGCCATTGTTCCAACTGTGATTAATGACATACGTGTATTTTTTAAATTTTAAACTTCGCAAAAGTAGGTTAAGTAGTTTAATAAATGTTCTAAATTATTGCAAAGCAAGTTTAATTGTATTAATTTGTTGTTATGCTTATAAACGTACATCCCGTTAACCCACAGCCCCGTTTAATCAAACAAATTGTAGACTGTTTGAAATCTGGAGGAATAATTGTTTATCCAACCGATACCATTTATGGTTTGGGATGCGATATTTTTCAGCCAAGTGCAATTGAAAAAATTTGCCAGCTAAAAAATCTAAACCCATTAAAAGCGCAACTTTCTTTCATTTGCAAAGACCTTAGCCATTTAAGTGATTATACAAAAAACATAGACACCCCTTTATTTAGAACGTTAAAAAGTCATTTGCCTGGGCCATTTACGTTTATTCTACCTGCCAGCAAACAGGTGCCTAAATTATTACAAACCAAAAAATCTACGATAGGTATTCGAATTCCCAACAACGAAATTTGCATGCAAATTTTAGAAGCATTGGGAAATCCTATTTTAAGCACTTCTTTACCCGGTGATTTTGTAGAGGATTACACCGATCCAGAAATTATTCAACAGAACATTGGTCACAAAATAGATTTAGTAGTAGATGGTGGCATTGGTGGTACAGAACCTTCTACAATAGTAGATTGCTCAACAGATGATTGGCAAGTGGTTAGACAAGGTTTGGGGCAGTTTGAAGCGTAAAGTATGGTTTCACGCGAAGGAGTAGAAACACTAAGGCACGAAGACGCAAAGACACGAAGTTTTTTTAAATAAATGATGCTAATAAATGGGAAATGCTTACAACCTTAAACCATTAAATTTTTGAACCAGCGAAGCGATTTAAACTGTTAATTTCCAACCTTTTGAACGCATTGAACACATTGAACCTCTTAAACGTTTCCTAATACCTTTTCTTAAAATTACGGTTGTTGTTATCTCTTCCGCCACCATTTCCAGTTCCACCACGATTGTCTCTTCCGCCACCACCGCCACTTCCACGGTTATCTCTTCCTCCACCACGATTATCTCTTCCGCCTGCACTTCTGTTGTCCCTTCCACTAAAATTTTGTCGGTACTGACCTCGTCCACCAGAAGAACCATAGTCATCTCTGTCTGTACGATTGTCGGTTCTGTGTTTTACAAATGGTTTATTGTTAAACTCTAACTCTCCATTGGTAATGCTGCTCAATTCTGTTTGAATATTGTCGTCGTGTACCAATTCCTTATGCCAATTGCTGTACGTGAGTTTCATATAGTATGCAATCGAGTTGGCAAATCCTTGCTTTTTTTCAGGGTTTTCTTCATGCAACGCTTTATCAATTACCAACTCTATATTTTTTCCCAAATGATTAAATCGAGGATATTTTTTCGGATAACGCAGCTTTTCTGGTTTTGCTTTTAATGTTTCCCTAGTTGGAATAGGATATGGGCTTTCAACATCCAATGTAAAATCACTAATTAAAAAAAGGTGATCCCATAATTTATGTCTGAAATCCTCTACATTTTTTAAGTGTGGATTCAAAAAACCCATCAACTCTATAACCGCATAAGCATTTTTTTGACGCGTTTCTTTATCTTCTATTTTTAACAAATACTCTACCATTTTTTGAATATGTCTGCCATATTCTTTCATAATTAAATGGTTTCTAGTCGTATTGTATTCCATGTTTTCAACGTTCAGCATCATTCAAAGTTATTCGTTATAAATATTAATTCTTTTTTGCTGTTTTTACAGCAATGTATTTATTATGTTTATGGATAAATATTATGGATGTTGATTTTTTCTGCTTTGATTAAACTTCCAATAGACATAAACTAGCGCTATTAATACGCCTATACTATCTGCAAACCAATCCCACAATTCAAAGCTTCTTCCTGGCACTAAAAGTTGGATAAATTCGGTTAATAAACCCCAAATTGATGCCGCTAAAGAAATCCAAATAAAATAATTTACTTTGGTTGATTCAACCATTTCGGATTTAAATATAGGAAAAATAAAAAGATAATTCAGCATACCAAACATTGCTGCATGCACAATTTTATCTAATCTAATTACAGAAAACCACCAAACAGGTTTTATTTCTGGCATTTCATGCTTGGGCAAACAAATTAAAAACAACACCAAAATAAACCAAAGGATTCCAGGAATAAAATTTTTGTAAGATATGCTTTTCAAATTCAATTAATTTAGCCCACAAAAGCCGCATATTGCTCCGAACTCATTAAGCCATCAACTTCAGCAATATTATCTATCGTCATTTTTACCATCCAGCCCGCTCCATAAGGGTCTGTATTTACCAACGATGGATCAGCTTCTATTTGAGTATTCATTTCGGTAATCGTTCCAGCCACTGGAATAAACAAATCACTCGCTGTTTTTACCGCATCTACCGCACCAAATGTAGCTTCTGCTGATAATGCTTTTCCAATTGTGCTGATGTCTACAAATATAATATCGCCCAATGCATCTTGTGCAAAATCAGTAATACCTACTGTTGCGGTATTTCCTTCTACCAATATCCACTCGTGATCTTTAGTGTATTTTAAATGTGCTGGACAATTCATAAAAAAATAATTTGTTGATTGATTTTTATTTTACAGTGCAATTTAGCTGAAAATTGGTTTTAAAACTATTTTACAATTTCCATTTTCATCATCACATTTACCAATGGACGATTGCTACCATCTGTTTTCATACCAGCAATTTTGTCGATTACCTCAAGTCCGCTGATGGTTTCGCCAAATACCGTATAATCCATATCTAAAAATGGTGTACCGCCAACAGTTTTATATAGATTTTTTTGTTCTGCAGAATAAGTAATGCCTTTCGATTGTTCCATATTGAATAAATCTCCTTCATTGCTCACGTTGCCTTGCACTAAATAAAACTGACAAGCACTACTTGCTTTTGTAGGATTGCCATCTCTTGCAGCACATAAAGCACCTTTTTTATGGATGATATTTTTATTAAACTCCGCAGGAATTCTTTCCATATCTCCGCCACCCATTCCAAGCATTGATCCAGACTGTGCATTTTTACTCATTGGATCACCACCCTGAATCATAAATCCTTGTATTACACGATGAAACAATAAGCTGTCATAAAAACCTTCTTTTACCAACTTTACAAAATTATCTCTATGCTTAGGTGTTGAATCGTATAATTTGATGATTATTGTTCCAACTGAAGTGGTAATTTTTACTTTGGTTTTGCCTGCAGTATACGGATTTGGTTTTGCCGCTGCTACTTTAGCTGTTGAGGTTGGCTTAGCCAAAACGGTTGGTGCTGGTTTAATGGTAGCCTTTGGTTTGTTTGTTGTTTTTTGTTGCGCAATTCCATTTAAAGAAAAAATGGTCGTCAATAAAAATCCAAACATTAAAATTTTTGACTTCATAAAATGGTTTTTTAAATAAATTCTTGAGATTGAAAATAAAGTAAAATATGGTCTTTTAAAAAATTTTCTTGTTCAAATAAATCGAACCCTGGCAATGCTTTCATTTGCGTAAAATGTGGCCAACCTTCTTCATCATTTCCATCAAAACTATAAAAACCACTTGGCATTAAGACTGAACAGATGGCGATATGCATCAAATCTTGCTTTTGTTCTTTGCTGAATTCTTGCGGTCCTTGGCCCAGTTCCTGCACCCCAATCAACAATAAAATACCATTCATATCTGGCTTAATTCCAAAGCGCTCTTTTAGCTTAATCCTCAACTTCAACCACCTTATCTGTAAATCTTCTTCTATCGGTTGCATGCGCAAATGTAAGTAATATGTATTTCCCGATTAT
>Ga0209598_10001305_pt1 | contig 20383 bp, 16 predicted proteins | sample M_140807_EF_Meta_FD_187317 | JGI IMG/M metagenome (GOLD analysis project Ga0209598, IMG submission 187317) | Freshwater microbial communities from Lake Montjoie, Canada to study carbon cycling - M_140807_EF_MetaG (SPAdes) (version 2) | ecosystem: Environmental > Aquatic > Freshwater > Lake...
TCAACAGCCCGGCTGGAGACATACGGGCCGTGCTTGTCGATCATCTTCGCCAAGCCCGTCAGTTCCCTTTCGGCTTTGACATCAATGGGCCGAAACACGTGGACGTAGTCTTCCCAGCCCGGCTCACGCATGCTCGTGAACTGGGACCACCCGGTAGTAGGCGGCAGCCGCAGGGGTCTCGGATCGCCCTGGGGCTCGCCGTCTGGTGCCCCGTCGTCGGACGAGTTTTCCCGTTCCGATATGAGGACAACCTGCCACCCCCCGTCATCGCCTGTCCACACGGCCGTGACAACCCCAGGCCCGTCGTCGCTACCGGGTTGGTAGACCAGTGGCGTGGTCGTCACGGTCGATTGACCGTCGGCAAGCGTGAGCGTGGTTGATCCGGTCGATCCCTGTTGGCTCCCCGAGCTTGCCGCATCCGCCCCGGTTGCTCCTGTGACAAAGAACACTAGGCCGCTGCCCGAGCCGTCGGTGTACTTCGCCGAAATGGTCGGGGCGTTCGCAAGAGAGCCGTTGGCTGGGCCCGACGAGGAACCGGCCCCAGCACCTGACCAATACAAACGCCAGAGATCCGCGTTCGACAGGGTGCCACCGGTGCCATTTCCCTGACCGCCAGCGCCCGATCCGCCGTTGTATTGCGACGACAGCGCCGGGCCATCGGTACTCACCCCACCGGTGGAGCCGGACGTCGTGCCGCCAGCCCCAGATCCACCGCTGTAGGCGAGCCACAGATCGCCACCCGACGTCGTGCCGCCAGAGCCTGCGGCTGGGGCAGGAGGCGATGAGGTGCCAGACGAGCCGGGCGTGGGGCTCGAACACGTGAGAATGATGCCGCTGGAAAAAAGAGATCCGGTGCCGAGGGGGGCGGGAGCAAGCCCTGGCGCGCTCCACGATTCAGGCCCAACGCCAGCGAGCATCGCCCGGTTTTCGAGGGACTCAATCACCATGCGCAGTGGAGAAGCGCGGGGAGGTTTTTTGGTGTTTCGCCGGTTCAATGGACTTCTCCTCGGAAGACCTCTCAGGAGAGGGCACATCCCCCCCTTTTGGAATCCACCGTAGGAAACGCTTTCATTTCCGTCAAGGAATCGGTTCAAGGTGGGATTTCCCAGGGCGGCGAAGAGGCTCGAATCCGCGCGGCAGCCCCGGGAAAGAGCTCTTCCCCGGACGATGAGGGCCCGGCACCGAGGTTCAGGCCTGCCAATGGCGACGAAGACTGCCGATCAAATCTCTGGGGAGTTCCCGATCGCTCGACGCCCAGCCAGGCTTCATCCTCCCGAGGCCCGCACCATCGCCACGATCCCAGCCCGGACGGCATGGGGCAGGCGGTGCCAGGCGGCGGCCAGCTCAGCCACCTCGGGTGGGATCACCTCGGCCTCCATGAGACGAAATGCCCGAGTGCAGAGACTCGACGAAGGCCCGCCTGCGCCAACTCCTCCCAAAGGACGGGAAGCCGTTCGCCTTCAAGTACACCTACGATCTCGGGGACAACTGAGAGCACGAAGTCCTGTTCGAGGGCGTCGTGGCATCCCCCAGGAAGATCAAGTACCCGGTCTGCGTCGAGGGGGAGCGAGCCTGCCCGAGCCAACTGTCGCCAACTGTCGCCAACTGTCGCCAACTGTCGCCAACTGTCGCCAACTGTCGCCAACCCAAACGCCTCGTCGAGTACGGTCCTCAGCTCGGGGAACAGGGGGATGTTGACCTGGGGATTGGCCGGTCAAGAACGGGGCGACACGCCGCGGTCTCCGTCCCAGACACCCAGACGGTCCGAGAACTTCGGCCCCTTGGGCGTCGCCGTCTTCGTGCCGTTGTCGAACGCAAATGGAGCCTGCGGCTCCTCGAGACCATTCCGCACCGGCTCGGCGGTGTAGGCCAGTTCATCGCCGGCGCCCAGCCCGTTGGCCTCGAACGCCCTCAGCCAGCCGCCGTAACTGGCGTTGGGGATCAGGATGAAGTCGCGGCCGAAGAGGGGTGCGTCCTGCAAGGCCGAGGAGCGGCGGGCTACCGACGTGGGGTGGAGCCCCGTGAGGAACTCTCCTTGGGCATCGGCGACCTGCCCGTAGTACTCGGCGTAGTCAGAGAGGCTGTCGCCGACGGAGAGGACGATCTCATGCCCGCGCACCTGCTGGCAAAACACCCTCTGCTCGAACTTGTTGCGGAGCGGATAGTTCTGGGCACCGTCCGGCCGGGGCACCGTCACCGCCGTCATGCCCTTCATGAAAAGCCGGGTGTTGGCGGGATCGCCTCCGCCGTCGAGCTCATTGGCGATTTCCTCCGCCGTCAGCAGGCCCAGCGCGGCGAGGTTGCGAGCCGTTCCCGCCCGCGTGATATTCTGCCGGCTCGTGATGAAGAACGGCTTCACGCCATGATCGACCGCAAACCGGACGAACTCCACGGCCCCCGGCACCGCCCGCGACACGCCGAGGTCGCACCATGCCCGCCACGACGAGCCCTCGTGAAAGTTCTTGCCAGCACGAATCAGCCACGCCTGGTACGGGGCGTTGTCGAGCACCGTCTCGTCGAGGTCGAGGATCACGGCCGGTTGACGGAACGTGCCCGTTGCGAGCCTCGTCTGCAGCGCGTGCCTCGCGAGTTGATACGCCTGCAGGCACATCACGAGGTATTCGGCGCTGGCAGTCTGGTAGAGGAGGGCGTGCAGGTTGTTGTGCGACGCCATCGGTCGGAGGTCGCCTGTCATGGGGCACTCCAGGGGTCGTTGGTCGGGGCTGCGGGACACCGTCGCGGAGAATATCGATCGCGATCATTGCCTGTCAAAGCTCGCGTCAAGGGGAAGCACATCCGCCGCCACACCCGAGCGCACGCACCAAAAACAAACATTTGTGATCTACCCTATCCCCCACGCCGGGGTGGGCCGCAGCAAGGCGTCCGTGCGCTGTCGGGGGGACCGAGGGATCCTGAGGGAGAATCTGCATGCGTCTGGCCGTCTACAACGTCGAAAACCTCTTCCAGCGTGCCAAGGTGATGAACCAGGAAACCTGGAAGGAAGGCAAAAATGCCCTCAAGTGGTACGCCGAATTGAACGACCTCCTCGGCGAGGTGGAATACACGAAGGCCGGGAAGTCGAGAATGGTCTCCCTCATGGAGTCGCTCGGACTCGCCCAGGGCGACAGAGGGCCGTTTGTTATCCTCCGACGCAATCGCGGACAACTGCTGCGTCGGCCGAAAGGGGGCGGCATCGAGATTCTCGCCGCCGGCCGTGCCGACTGGATCGGATCACTGGAGCTGATCCCCGCGCCAATCGAGGAGGAAGCGATGCGGATGACAGCCCGCGTGATTCGCGACGTCAACGCCGACGTCCTCGGTGTGGTGGAGGCCGAGAGCCGGCCGGCGCTGAAACACTTCAACGAGCAGCTTCTGGCCGCTGTCGGCAGCGTGCTCTACGAGAACGTGATGCTGATCGATGGAAACGACTCGCGTGGCATCAACGTCGGCGTGTGCTACCGCGACACACTCGCGCTGGACTCCATCCGCACGCATGTGTCGGAGCAACGTCCCGACGGGCAGCCACTCTTCAGCCGTGACTGCGCCGAATACCGTTTCCTCACTCCGACCGGGCAGGTGCTGCTCGTGTTGATCAACCACTTCAAAAGCAAGGGCTACGGCTCTCCGGCCGAAAACGATGCCCGGCGAAAGGCCCAGGCGAGCCGCGTCCGAGAGATTTACGACCAGCGCCTCAACGAGGGGGTCGACTTCATCGCGGTCATCGGCGACTTGAACGACACGCCCGACAGCGCACCGCTGGCGCCGCTTCATCAGGGCACATCGCTCCGTGACATCTTCCTTCACCCGACTTTCTACGACGGTGGCTATCCGGGCACCTACAGCCTTTGCAACGCGGCGAACAAGGTCGACTATTTACTGCTGTCGCCGAAACTCTTCGCCGCGGTGACCGGTGGTGGTGTCTTCCGCAAGGGTATGTGGCCCGGCTCGCGGCCCGCCCGCTGGGAGACGTACCCGGAACTCCAGGCCCCGATCGATGCTGGTTCGGACCACGCGTGCGTGTTCATGGATTTCGACATTTAGCTGCCCGTGGAAAACGTCATTTCTGACCTTTTTCCAAGAGGCATGCGTTCGTGGATCGGCCGCTCGTCGCGAAGCCTGCCCATCAATCCCGGGGGCAGTCCCCGATCGCTCGTCGCCCAGCCCGGCTTCACGCTCCTGAGGCCCGCACCGTGGCCACGATCCCAGCCCGGACGGCAGCGGGCAGGCGCTGCCAGACGGCAGGCGTCACTTCGCCGTATGATCCTGCTCGCAAGCTTCTCTGATTTCGTCAGGAAGCTTTCTCAACGTCATGGCACGCTCCGTGTCACACTCCAGTCTGTGACGAATCGGAAACCCGCTTTCGCCGACCATCATCGGCACCAGCCGCGGAGAAACGCTTTATGGCCAAGGTTGACGCCGCGAGAGCCTTGGAGCTCCTTCGCAGAGGAGCAGCGCAGCCGGGCGCCGCGTTTCGGGACGGCCAGGAAGAGGCGATCCGCCATGTCGTCGAAGGCCAGGGACGGCTCCTGGTTGTTCAGAAAACCGGTTGGGGGAAGAGCTTCGTCTACTTCATCGCCACAAAACTCCTCCGCGAGGCGGGGGGCGGGCCTGCGCTTCTCGTGTCCCCCTTGCTCTCCCTGATGCGCAATCAGATCGGTGCAGCAGAACGAATGGGCGTGCGGGCCGCCACGATCAATTCCAGCAATCCGACCGAGTGGGCAGCCGTCGCCCAGGAGGTTGTCCGGGGAAACGTCGACATTCTGCTGATCTCTCCCGAACGGCTCGGGAATGAGGAGTTTCAACGGACCGTGCTTGGACCGATCGCGCCGACGATCTCCCTCCTGGTCATCGACGAGGCCCATTGCATCTCCGACTGGGGGCACGACTTCCGGCCGCACTACCGGCTCATCGAGCGGACAGCCAAGTCTCTCCCGCCAAACGTGCGCCTGCTGGCCACAACCGCCACGGCCAACGATCGTGTCATGGCCGACCTCCATACCATCCTCGGGAACAATCTGGTTGTGTCGCGAGGTGATCTCGCCAGGCCATCGCTCACGCTTCAGGCGATCCGGATTCCCGATCAGGCCGGCCGACTGGCATGGCTCGCCGATACGATTCCAGGGATTGAAGGGAGCGGCATCGTCTACACCCTCACCGTTCGGGATGCCGACCTTGTGGCTCGATGGCTGCGGTCGAAGGGGATCGATGCGGCGGCGTATCATGGCGGCCTCGACGACGACAATCGCGTCGCTCGGGAGGAGCAGTTGCTCCGCAACGAGCTCAAGGTACTCGTGGCCACCACCGCGCTCGGGATGGGCTACGACAAGCCCGATCTCGCGTTCGTGATCCACTATCAGATGCCCGGGTCTGTCGTTCATTATTACCAGCAGGTCGGCCGGGCGGGCCGTGCCATTGATTCGGCCTACGGCGTTCTCTTGAGCGGCTCCGAGGAAACGGACATCCTCGACTATTTCATCGAGTCTGCTTTTCCTTCTCGCGATGAAGTCACGAAGATCCTCGATGTCATCGAACGCTCTGAAACTGGGCTGTCGATTCCGAAGATCATGGCCGGGATCAATCTCACCAAGTCGCGGATCGAGAAGGCGATCGCCCTGTTGGCGCTCGAATCTCCCGCGCCGATCGTGAAAGACGGCACGCGCTGGCAACTGACGGCCGCCCCACTCGCGGAATCGTTTTGGGATCGGGCGGAGCGTCTCACGGCCCTGCGGCGGGAGGAGCAGGCGGAGATGCGCGACTACATCGCCTGTCCGTTCGGTGAACAGATGCCGTTTCTGATTCGGGCCCTCGATGGCGATGCCGCGGGGATTCCATCGCCGCTGCTCCCGCCGCTGGCGGAAGCGGCTTCGGAGGCCACGGTCCAAGAGGCGATCGATTTCCTCAAACGCACGAACCTCCCCTTCGAGGCCCGCAAGCGCTGGCCGGATGGCGGTTTGCCTCGATACCGGCGCGCAGGCATGGCGACGGGCGAAGTGAATGGGAACATCGAAGCCAATCGCCGCGCCCGTGATGGTCGCGCCCTGTGCACCTTAGGGGATGCCGGGTGGGGCGAGAAGGTGCGGGTTGGAAAGCACCGCGACGGTCGATTCGGCGATGATCTCGTGAGCGCGTGTGTCCGCCTCGTGGCGGAATGGAATCCGCAGCCGGCGCCTCAATGGGTCACGTCCGTGCCCTCGCTGCGTCACCCACAGCTTGTGCCCGATTTCGCGGCCCGTTTGGCCAAGGCCCTCGGCCTCCCGTTCATCCCGGCGCTTGAAAAAACCGAGCCCCGCCCAGAGCAGAAGGCGATGTCCAACAGCACCTTTCAGGCGAGAAACGTCGATGGCTCCTTGGGGATCGTGCCGGGAAACATGCCGTCTGGACCGGTCCTCTTGGTCGACGATATCGTGGGCTCGAGGTGGACGCTGACCGTCGCCGCCTGGCTGCTGCGACGCCACGGGAGCGGGGAGGTCTGGCCGTTGGCGCTCTCGATGGCGGGAAGTGAAACATGAGCGGACCACTGACGGCTGATACGCAGGCGATCCTGCTCCTCACGGCGCCGCTGATCACCGATTCTGATCGGCCCCGGCCGAAGTTGTTGACGCTCGGCGACTACAAGCGACTGGCGCGGCGTCTTCGTGAGCTCGGGCGGACACCCGCCGACCTCGTGGCAGTTTCCGCCGATGCGCTGATCGCGGAGTGTGAATCGGTCGTCCCCGAGGCTCGGCTCCGCGAGCTTCTCCGTCGGGGCTTCCAGCTTGCCCAGGCCACGGAACGCTGGCGGGCGAGGGCGATCTGGGTGATCAGCCGTGCCGATGACGCTTATCCGCGGCGATTGAAGATCCGCCTCCGAGAGAATTGCCCACCGATCCTTTACGGCTGCGGTGAGGTGTCGCTGCTTGCTTCCGGAGGGCTCGCCATCGTCGGCTCGAGAAATGCGCCCGACGACGTCCTCGATTGGACCCGTGACGTTGGCCGGCTCGCCGCTCGAGCAGGAGTCACGATCGTTTCGGGGGGAGCCCGGGGCGTCGACGAGGCCGCGGTCGGCGCGGCAGTCGACGCCGGGGGGCGAGGGTGTGTGATGCTGGCCGACTCGCTCGAGAAGCAAGCGATCAGCCGAGCGCACCGCCAGGCACTGATCGATCGCCGTCTGGTCTTGGCTTCACCCTACGATCCAGCAGCCCCCTTCCACGTCGGGCATGCCATCGCACGCAACACGTTGATCTATGCCTTGGCCGAGGGTGGATTGGTTGTCGCGTCAGCCCTCGGGTCTGGTGGCACCTGGGCTGGGGCCTCCGAGCAGTTGCAGACCTATCGCTGGGGGCCGCTGTGGGTGCGGCAATCCGACGATCCGGCGCCGGGAAACGTTGAGCTGTTGCGAACAGGCGGAATCGCATGGCCCGACCCCGAGTCTGAGGTGGAGCTGCGCACGCTGCTCGCCGCCGGCACGGGAAAGCCTCCGTCCACGACGCCGCTGTTTCCCGACAGCGATGAACAGGCGGCCGCAGACCCGGTCCTGCCGGTGGCGCAGCCGCCAAGACTCACGGCCGATGCTGCACTCCCTCCCCAACGGCCGAGTGAGGAGATGTCGAAGGCAGACCCCGGTTTTCGGTCACCCTGATGCGGATCTTCGACGAGCGATGAACGGAGCGTTTTTCGTTCGTTCCGCTCAAACATCAGGAGCGGGATCGAAGCTCTTCTTGGCGGGAAGGCGATTCAGCGGCCGTGAGACGAAGGGCGCAGGCGCACGCGCTCGACGGCCTACTCGCCCATCCTCACCGCCGCCGGCAGGAAGCAGTGGGCCGGCATCGGGCGGACGTCGCGGACCACCGGCCGGAACGCCATCCGGCCGATGACGTCGGCCTCGAGGTCGATGCCGGGGGCGACCTCGATGACCTCGAGCCCCGCGGCCGTCAGCGCAAGCACCGCCCGCTCCGTCACATACAGCACCCGCTGCCCCTGGGCCAGCGCCGTCGCAGCGCTAAACGACACCTGCTCCACGGCGGCGACAAACTTGGCCATCCGCCCCTCGCGGACGATCTCGACAACGCCGTCGCGGACTGCCACCTCGAGGCCCCCGGCGGTGAACGTGCCGCAGAACACGAGCCGCCTGGCGCTCTGGGCGATGTTGACAAAGCCCCCCACCCCCACGAACCGGCCATGAAAGCGGGAGACGTTCACATTCCCCGCCGCGTCGATCTCCGCGGCCCCCAGGGCGGCGAAGTCGAGGCCGCCGCCGTCGTAGAAGTCGAACTGCGCCGGCTGATCGATGATCGCCTGCGGATGGCTTGAGGCACCGAAACTCAAACCCCCCGCCGGCCGGCCACCGATCGGCCCCGATTCAACCGTGAGCGTGCAGCGGTCGAGGAGGCCGCGCTCGGCAGCGATCGCCGCGATCCCCTCCGGCATCCCGATGCCGAGGTTGACCACCGCGCCATCGACAAGCTCGTCGCAGGCCCGGCTGGCGATGATCCGCCGGGCATCCAGCGCCATCGGCGCTCCCATGTCGACAGGGCTGTCGGCTGCGCCGAGCCCGGCGGGAAGGGTATAGCTGGCGTTGAAGCGCTCGCCGAAGGTCTGGTCGTGCTCGCCGTCGCCAGCCACCACGATCCGGTCGACGAGGATCCCCGGAACGCGCACCTGCTGCGGCGGGGCCGGTGCGTCGAGGAGCCGCTTGACCTGCGCGATCACGATCCCGCCGCTGTTTCGCACCGCCTGGGCGATAGGCAGGACCTCGCCGATAATCGCTTCCTCGTCCATCACCAGGCCGCCGGAGGGATCGGCGGCGCTCGCCCGGATCAGCGCCACGTCGAGTGGCAGCGCCTTGTACCACAGCCAGGTTTTGCCGCCGAGCTCCACCCGCTCGACAAGCGCCTCGGTCGTGCGCGCGTTCAGCCGCCCCCCGGACTGGAGCGGATCGATGAAGGTGCCGAGGCCGACGTGCGTGATACAGCCGGGGCGGCCGGCCGCGATGTCGCGAAACAGGTGGCAGATCACCCCCTGGGGAAAGTTGTAGGCCTCGATCTCGTTAGCCATGGCCAATTCACCGAGCCGCGGGCAGAGCCCCCAGTGGCCGCCGATCACTCGCTTGAGAAGGCCGGCGTAGGCGAGATGATTGAGCCCGCGCATCCGGCCGTCGCCTTGGCCGGCCGCATAGACGAGCGTCAGATCGCGGGGGTTCCCGGTGGCCAGGAACCGGCGCTCGAGGGCGGCCGACAGCGCCTCGGGGTGGGCCGCCCCGACGAAGCCGCCACTGACGACCGTCATTCCATTCCCCACCAGCGCCGCCGCCTCGTCTGCCGAACAGATCTTTCCGGCCAGTCTCCCGCTCATCCCCACCAGCCCCCGTTGACGTGGAGGGTCTGCCCGGTGACATACGAGGCCATCGGGCTGACGAGAAACAGGATCGCCTCGGCAATCTCGCGGGGCTCACCGAAGCGGTGGAGCGGAATCTCCTCGAGCATGGCGTCGAGTGACTCAGCGGGGATCGTCCGCCCCATGTCGGTGAGGACGACCCCCGGCGCGACGGCGTTGACGGTGATCGCCCGCTTCGCCAATTCGCGACTGACCACCTTCGTGAGCCCCACGACACCGGCCTTCGCGGCGGCGTAGTTGGCCTGCCCGAAGAACCCGACCGCCGCGCTGATCGAGGAGATGTTGACGATTCGCCCGCCGTCGCCGATCCGCTCGCAGGCGGCCCGGCAGCCGTTGAAAACACCGGTGAGGTTCGTGTCGATGACCGCCTGCCAGTCGTCGGCGGCCATCTTCCGCAGCGTCTTGTCGCGGAGGATGCCGGCGTTGTTGACGAGGATATCGAGGCCGCCGAAGCGCTCGATGGCCCCGTCGACCAACCGTTCGACGGCGGCCAGGTCGCGGACGTCGGCGGCGATCGCCGTCGCCCTGGCGCCGAGGGCCGCGACGGCCCGCTCGGCCTTGGCCCGATTTTCGCCGGCTTCATCGGGGAAAAACCCGATGGCGACATTCGCCCCGGCTTGATGGAGCATGTGGACGGTGACGAGGCCGAGCCCCTGGCTGCCGCCGGTGACCAGCGCCGTCTTTCCACCGAGATCGATCGTGAACAATGAGCTTCTCCCGTCCCTCGAGGCTGGCGGGGAGACGCCGCCGATCGATGCCAGCATCGGCCTCCTAAAAACCTCCGCCCCGGACGCCAGTCTACCGCGGCTTCGGCCCGCGCTCCTTCCGCCGCCGGCCGCGGGATGTGCAGGCCGGGAGGCGCGGACGAGGGCTCATCGGCCCGCCATCGACCGGCACTCGCTGCCGGACTGCCGTTGACGTTCCCGAGGCTCCTGGGCGAAAAGTGATCGCCGCGAGACGTGCCGACTCGATGGCGGAGCAAGGGTTGCAACCCCGTTTCCTGCCGTTCCGGCCTGCCGCTGTCACGACGGCGACCGCCTGCGAGCCAACCTGAAAACAGGAGACCGATCTGATGGCTGACAACCTTTACAACCGGGGCGGGTCGATCGAAGGGGATGGCCATGATCGCGCTAGCACGTCGGGCGCCGACGCCCTGATCGGCTTCGCCAAGGCGCACGACATTGATTTCATCTTCTGCTCGCCGATCGCGGTCATGGCACCGGTCTGGGAAGCCTTTGCCGCCAAGGCCATCGACGATGGCGGCGTGGAAACGACGCCCCGCTACAGGAATTGCCGCCACGAGCTGCTGGCCGTGGGCCTGGCTCACGGCTATGCACGAGTCACCGGCAAACCGCAGATTGTGTTTCTCCCCACCGGGTTGGGCGTACTGAACGGCGCGATGGGACTGCGCTCCGCGCTCCAAGAGCGGACCCCCATGCTCGTGCTGTCGCCAGACACGATCACCTACGGCACCGACAAGACCTGCGATCCAGGCTGTGAATGGCCGTCGCTCCTGGTCGATCATCATGGCCCGGCTGCCTATGGCCAGCTGGCCACGAAGTGGGCCCGCGAGCTCAAGATGCCGCACGAGCTCGTGCCCGAGCTGCGCCGCGCCCTGTACTTCGCCGATTCGATCCCGCGCGGCCCGGTGCTCCTGCAGATCCCGTTTGAGTTTCTTAAAAACCCGGTTCCGGTTCCCAGGGAGCAGGCCTTCACCGGCTCGGTCACCGTCGCCTCCGATGCCGACCTCGACAAGGTGGTGAAGCTGCTGGTCAATGCGAGAGCGCCCTTGGTGATCACGGAGCACGCCGCTCGTTCGAACGACCGGGGTGCCAGGGCGAAGTTCCTGTCTTTTGTCGAGGAGCTCGGGGCGCCCGTCTTCGAGTTCATCAATCCCACCACCGAGTCTTTCCCACGCTCGCACCCCTTGTATGCCCCGACCGCCGTCGAGGCGCACCTGGGAGAAGCAGACTTGATCGTCGTGGCCGGGAGCAATGCGCCGTGGCATCCGCCCCGCCCAGAAGCGCTGGCGGAGGGCTGTGTGGTGGTTGTGGTCGACGAGGATCCCCTCCGGCCCCGGGCGCCGTTTTGGGGCTACCGGTCGGACGCGGGCTTGGCGGGGGACATCTGCGAGAACCTCAAGCTCCTGGCCGACAAACTGAAGGCCCTGCGGGCCCGCGGCGAGGCGCCGCCCCGCAATGCCGCCCACGTCGCCCTGTGGACGGAAAGAAATGCCGCCATCCGATCGGCCAAGCGAACGGCTGCGAAGAACGCCCGGCAGAAGGACTGCGTTCATTCCTCCCAGCTCTACTCGGCGATGAATCGGCTCTTGCCGGCAGGTTCAGCGGTCGTCGACGAGATCATCGCGTCGCTTCCACTGCTGATCGAAGGGATGTTTTCGGCCGTCGGCGAAGGGGAGCCGCAGAAGGATTTTCTGCATGTCAGGGGCTGGGCCGGGGCGTTGGGCACCGGTATTCCGATCGCGCTGGGATGCAAGCTGGCCCTGGGGCCGGAGCGAGCCGTGTGTTGTTTCGTCGGCGACGGCGCCTTCCATTACACCCCGATCCCGGCATGCTTCGGATTTTGCCAGCAGTACGCGGTGCCGATCTTGATCGTGGTCTGCAACAACCGGGGCTTGGTTTCGCAATCCTGGAACATCCACAAGTACTATCCCCACGGCGCCGCCGTCACCAGCAACAGATTTCTCGGGCCGGACATCACACCGACCCCAGCCTACGCCGCCTTGGCGGCGGCCTACGGAGGCCATGGAGAGACCGTCGCTGACGCGTCGCAGCTCGACGCGGCCATCGGCCGATGCCTGGCTGCCATGAAGGACGGAAGATTTGCCGTGCTCGATGTCCTCTGTGAGCCGTAGCAGGCTGTGGCTCGTCGCCGGACACGGATCGATCGCGGCGATCTGACTCGAGATCTGGCTCAAGCGGATCTCCGCATCCCGGACACGGACTTCTGCCTCGCAGCCGCTCCGCGCTCGGAGCGCCCCCCTGCCTCCCACTTGTGGGGAACGGCATATCACAGATTTTGCGAAATCCCTCACCAATTCGCACAGTTCCCGCTCGATCTGGGGGTTCGCCTCATCGCCAGGAATCGGGACGGCTCGACAGGCTGGGAACCGGCTGTATGCTCTTGCTTTTCCGACCGATCGAAATCGTTTCGGAGTAAAAATGAGGCCGCCAAAAAACCTTTCAGCAGTTTGGCATGGCGATTGCCGATCAGTTCCCGCGAGGACGCGACTTCGTCCCCTCATCAACCACACTTCCCGCCGGTGTTTGCCCGCTTGGGCATGTCCGAGGAACCAGCCCCGTCGATCATTCAGAAAGACCCTCATGCTCAAGCCGCTTCTCCACCAATCCATGGCCCGTAGACTCGCTCTGGGAATCGTTGCCGGCGTCGGATTGGCCCTCGTCGCTGCCACCACTTCAGCCGCACCGATCATCAGCGGGCTGCATAGAACAGGCACTGAATACCCGGTCGGCGCCGGCGGTCAGGACAGCTTCTGGGATGTTTATGCCCTCCCGACGGCCTACAGCGGACCTCTGACGCCCGGCTATCAGGCCTGGGTCTTCTCCGGGGGCACACCGGCCCCCAACGTTCCGCGGCCCTGGTTTCCGGGGATCGGTAACGGCGGATCAAACAACGTGGGGTTCAATGGAGCCCGCTGGATCGGCCTTCAAAACAACGACGCCACCGCGCTTTTCCCCGGGGCTTTTCCTGTTCCTCCAGGCAAGCCCGATTACAACGTCATCTACCACACGACGTTCCAGGCTGACTCGGCCGGGCTCGCGTCCTTCAGCTTTCTCGTGGCTGCGGACAACGCCGTCTCGTTCTTTGTCGGTGGGACCGTCGACAACACCAATCCTTTCATGCCGACGATGACGGGGCAACAGATCGGCAGCGAAAAGCAGGGGCTCGGGTTCCTCGGCTGGGTGGACGGTACCGCGACGGTCGTTCCCGGCACCAACGACCTCTATGCCGTGGTCCGTGACGCCTTCGTTTCCGACAACATCGACCCGAACAACGGCGGCTACGCCTATACGGGGCTTCTCGTCGCCGCGGTTCCCGAACCCTCCTCCTTCGTCCTCGCCGCCCTCGGCGGCGCCGTGATGGCAATCGGTGTCGTGCGCCGTCGGCTGAAGCGCTCGGTCTGATGGCGGCGCGGCCACGTTTCAGCCGCGTCGACCCGGGCTGGGAACATCGCAACGGGCCCCAAAGTATCCGGTCGCCTCGATGATCCTGGCTACTGCCGGATCAACGAGATCTTTCCAGGAGGGATCGCCCGAGCAGATGCGAGAGCGGACCTCCTCGCTGGAATAGGTCCGCAGATCCGCATCCTCGCAGGGGATCGACTGCACTAGGCCGTTGGCGAGGAGGTGCTGGAGGAGGTGGCTCAAGTGCGGCGCCACTTTGAGCGTGTCGGCCGTCATCTTCCGGCCGTCGATCGGGTCGCGGGTGGGATAGACATAGAGCCGCACGGCGTGGGTGAAGAGACGGCCGAAGGCCTCGAGGATGCCCCCGCCAAGGTCCCGATAATGGGATTCGTTGAACAACTCCCGCAGCAGCGGCAGGCCGAGAACGATGCCGGTCCGTTCGACGTTCCGTTTGGCGAGGTAGTCGGCGAGCCGGTGGAACGGCCCCAGATCGCTGACGAGGACGAGCTTGCGGATCGCCGAAAGGAGATCGACCCGGGCGAGGAAGTCGGCATCGTCGACCTGCCCGGTGTCACGGAGGTTGTTCATGGTGATCTCCATGATCTCCACGACCGGCTGATCGGATTCGGCCGATGCCGGGGCATCGGCGGCGAAGAGCACCGACGCCGACGCGATCATCTCGAGATTCAGCCGCGTCACCGGGCAGAATCGGCCGCGCTCGAGGAGGACGCGGCGCCGGCGGATCGCCTCCGAGGCGAGCAACGGCTGGCCATCGGTGCCGAACAATACCGCGTGGGTGAACCCGATCCGCACGAGGTGGAGGGCGAGGAGCCGGTTGTCGACCGTGGCGAAGGCGGGTCCACGCATACCGATCCAGTCGATCTCGAGGCGCTCCCGTCCGACGTCGTCGAGGAGCGATTCGACCAGCTGGCGTGGATCGCGCCAGTGATGGACACAGGCGTGGATCAGATTCACGCCGAGCCGACCGAGGGCATCCTGTTGGCGTGAATTGCTCGGGTCGAGCATCCGTACGTGGACGATGACGTCGCTGGGTGCGCTGCCGGGCTGGTCCTGGAAGCGGAGCCCCATCCAGGCGTGCCAGTCATTCCCCCCGGCATGCGCCTTCGCGGCGGCGGTGTCGGCAAAGGCGAAGAAGCGCGTGCTCGCACCGCGCGACTCCTCCAGCCGCTCCCGGAGGAGGGAGAACTCGTGGTCGAGCATCTCCTCGACGCGCTCGCGCGAGACATACCGGGGCGCCTTGCCGTAGATCGCGTCGCTGACCTTCATGTCGTAGGCCGACATCGACTTGGCCACCGTGCCGGCCGCGCCCCCGACGGAAAAAAACCACCGCGCCACCTCTTGGCCGGCCCCGATCTCGGCGAATGTGCCGTAGATCTGCCGGTCGATGTTGATGGCCAGGGCACGCTGGGCGATCGGGTCGGCGGCGTCGCTCATCGGATTCCTCCGGAGATTGGGCAGCGGGGAGTGCCAACTGGCAGTCGGCCGTCCGCTTCCGGTCGACCACCGTGGTCCATGATTGTGCGCTCGCGACCGACTTCCGCCCACCACCCCCTCCGCCCGGCCCTGATCGGCCGATCCCCTCGAGCTCCTCCGGCTGTCCACAGGCCGGCCGATTGGCGGCGCCGCACGACGCGGTACATTGAAAGAGGCTCGAGACCGGTGGCCCGATTCGGAGAAACCGCTCCATGGACTCACCTGTGCGAAACGAGCCCCTGCCGACGGCCGGGGCCTTCTTCGAGAGCTTCGACGGCTGGGCCCAGCTCCTCAAGGCCCACGCCCTGGGCGCGACCGAGGGCGCGGGGGCCGAGCCCCTCCCCGCCGAAGACTCCGGCGCGGCCGAAACGGTGCCCCCGGGCGAGCCGGAAGCCGCCGAGGCTCTGCCATGGCGCCCGGGCAGGCGCGCCGCGATGGCCCTGCTCCATGTCGTCGATGACGGCCGTGACAGCGGCGAGACGATTCGTCTGCGTGACGACACGCTCATCATCGGCCGGGTGACCGGCGGCGTGAAGATCCCGCACGACGCCTTCCTCGGCCGGCACCACGCCCGGCTCGACCGGCTCCCGGGGGGCGGTTGGCTCCTCACCGATCTGGGAAGCTCCGACGGCACCTGGGTGCGGGTGATGACCGCCAAGCTCCGGCCGGGCACCCACCTCCAGATCGGCGGAACAAGGCTCGTCTTCCGGCGGGGTGACGACGGCGCCGCGGCGTTCGCCCCGGTTGGCCACAGCGCCGCGGCAGACGCTGCCCCCTCCTTTCCCTGCCCCCCCGCGCCGTTTCTTCTGGGACGGGCCGATGCGCTGCCGGCGGACGCCGATCCCGGCCTGCCGACGCTGCTCCTCGACGATCCGTTCGTGAGCCCGGTCCACGCCGAGGTGGTCGCCGGCCGGAGCACGTGGCGGATCGTGAACCGTGGCCTCAACGGCCTGTGGGTGCGGATCGAGGCCCCGGTCCGTCTCGACACCGTCGCCCAGTTCCAATGCGGCGACCAGCGATTTGTCCTCGAACCGCTGACCGCGGATTCCTGAAGCCACGTTCCCACCAACCGGGAGTGACGGTGTTGCTCAGCACCGGTCAACGGGAAGCCGGGGTCCCGCGGAGCCAGTCGGGCATCCGCTGCACCTTCCCCTCGCGGTCGACACAGACCACGACCGTCGTGCCGCGGGCAATGATCGTGGCGTCACGGACCACCTCGTAGCCGTGTCGCAGACTCGCCCCCCCCGCCTTCTCGATCCAGGTCCGGATCGTGAGCAGGTCGTCGTAATCGGCAGGCGCCTTGTAGGAGCAGGTCGCCTCCGAGACCACGAGGAACACCCCGGCATCCTCCAGTTCGCGGTAGGTGACGCCGCTGGCCCGCAGCATCTCCGTCCGGGCGACCTCGAAGTAATTGAGATAATTGGCGTGGTGGACCCGGCGCTGGCCGTCGGTCTCCTGGTAGCGGACCCGGACCTGGATCTGATGGGAGGGGATGGCCGTCATCGTCGTCCTCGTCTGGCTGGGCAGGCAATCGTTGACCGGGGTGGTGGAAAGACTCTATTCTCTCCGGGCCTTGAGTGGGCAGGGGACGGGTGGTCCCCGCGCCCCCTCGACGGCCCGTTTTCGGGAGGCCGAGCACTGCCGCCGGCCACCGCCACCAGAGGAGTGCTGCAACCGTGAGCATCGGTGACTCGGGTGAGGGCTCTGAGATCGGATTCGCCACGGCCCGCGGACGGAATTGGCCCACTCTCCGCCAATTTACGGTGTTTCTGGAAAATCGGGTCGGTCAATTGCTCGAGGTGGTCCGCCGTTTTGACGGCTCGAAGGTCAGAATCGTCGCCCTCTCGATCAACGATTCCGGCGAGTGTGCCTTCGTCCGCTTCCTCGTCAGCCATCCCGAACAGGGGCGCGAAATCCTGGAGCGAGCGGGCCTGGCGATCATCGAGAGCGATCTGATCGGGGTCGAACTCCCCGACCATCGGCAGCCGCTCCTCCAGGTCTGCACGGCCCTCCTCCAGGCGGAGGTGAACATCATCCAGGCCTACCCGATCCTCGTCCGCCCGCGCGGACGCCCGGCGGTTGCCCTGATGGTCGACAACACGGAAATGGGGCTCGAGACCCTCGGCAAGCGTGGCTTCACGATGATCACCGAGGGGGATCTCGACGAAGTCGACTGACGGCCCTGATCGGAGAAGTTGCCGTCATGCAGGCGATCCGAAACTCTCGCCGCCACGACCCAGGGCCAGCGAGGGGCGAAAGCTAGCTCACTTCTTCCGGGCGACTTCGGTCCCTGTGTCGCCGACGGTCCACTCCAGCGGCCCTTCGTCGGCCCGGACGGCGACCGCGACTTCCCCGGTCGCCGTGTCGGCCCACACGCGGAGCTTGATCTCGACCCCGTCGGCGTCGAAGAGCCGGTGCGTTGGTCCGTAGAGAGGGTGATTCGGAGTGACGATCACCTCTTCCCAGCCAGGGCGAAGAATCCCGCGACGGAGCCGCGGAAGAAGGCGTCGGAAGATCCGTTGACCGTCGACGAGTTCTTATCGCGGCGGCCGGGTCAAAAACGACCTGGAAGACGCGCCCGGCAGACATACCGGCCTCTTCCGTTGGTTGCCATCCGCCATCACAAGCCCTCCGATGTCGCCGAACGTCTGCCGTAACCGGGCACGCGCCAGTACGGAGTCCTTTGCAAAACATGCCCGATTGCGTGCTCCGGCTCACGGCTTTTTTCGGTGAATCACGCCTTTTAGTTGTTCCTGCAACCCGCTGAACTCAAACTCAACTGGGGAGGTTAGTCCGAGCACCTGTCGGAGCGTTGTAGTCAACCATTCGCCTCCAGCACGATCGAGGCCCACCCCCAAAGAAAGCGATGAACCGTCATGAAAACATAGCATCACTTCAACGCTTTCACTGCTTTCGTGAGAGAACAAAACTTGTTTTACGAAGTGGATCGCGGCACGCCTCCACCTCCGCTCACGACCATCGCGGCTCGCCACCGTCACAAACTCCGGGCCAATATCCAGGTAAGCAAAGCTTCGATTGAACTCGGACCTTTGCCTGGGTCTTTCAAGGAGAACGTGAATGACCGCCACGGGGACCCCGAAGCATGTGACCATAAAGGCGAGGCCGGCGAGGCCGAGAACTGTATTCAGTACAGTTGGCAATCTCTTTTCGAACCGGACATGAGGTTCCAAAAAGACGACGATTATTACTACCGCAAGAGTGCCCAGCCACACCGCAATAGTGCACAGAGACATCGTTAACATAAACGTGTCGTAGGGATTCGGATAACTACGTGGGGGAAAGTCGAGCCGGTAACCCTCGGCCCCCTCTACCCAGGAAAAGCCTGAGTGCATCAGCGTACCGGGCGGTGTCATGCAGGCTTGGTCCGTAGCCGGAACGCCCCGGCTGTATCGCTCCGGGACGACCGCGCTGGGTTCTGCGACGACGGCCGTCAGGTTCAGTGTATCGGGCGTTGTCATGCAGGCTTGGCCTGTAGCCGAAACGTCCCGGCTGTATCGCTCTGGGACGACCGCGCTAAGTTCCGCGACGACGGCCGTCAGGTAACGAGGGTCCTCCAAGACAAATCGTTTTTCCGCAGACGCGAACTCGACCACAAGGCGGGTCCCCATCTCGTAGCTTGCCTTATCGTACGACTCGACCCGCCACGACCCGACGGTCGCCCACTCGATAAGGAAACAATCGCCATCCCAGCGACACAACTTCTTGATCCCGCGCTCGTCCACGGTGATTCGAATCGCTGTCACTACGAATACTACTAATGGTAACACCACAAGTAGTAATACTAAAAATACTACTGCCGCCACCAATTGTTCGGCGTGTGTTAAGCTTTTGTCCAGAGCTTTTTCTGCAAAGGAGAAAGTGATCGCGGATACGTCGAGTATCCCGCAAACAATTAGTCCGACAACGAGCAGTCCGGCAAGAACGAACATAGCACGTCGTCGCTCATCGTAGATGATCCGCACGTTTACCTCCGGTGGCTTAGTCGCCAAACTTGTCTTTCCACGGTCCGTGGATCCTGCCGGCCGCACCCGTTAGCAAGCCTTCGCCAGATTTCGCCGCTCCGATTCACGTCTTGGTTCTGGGATGTTTCAGGTATCGGCGTAGTCCGGAAATCGATCTACCGCAATCTGGATTACTCTCATGAGGTCGCGCCCTCGACCGGACGTCAATGTTGGCCAAATCGCAAAGTTGTGCTTTGAGGGGGCGAATTCAGGCCCAGCATGCGGCCACGGGTATTCAGGGTTCGGCCCATCGCTGGAGAGCGCCGGTGCAAGATGTTCGATTTCGTGTGCGATTGGGATTGCTGCCCTAATCCATTTTTGAAGATCGGAGTACCGTCTAAAGGTGAATAACTCCGAAATTCGATCTCGGTCATGAGCCCGAATTTGCCCTAGGAACCTCAGAAACGTTGGAAACCCGGTATGTTTTTGCGGTGGGGGTGAACCGGAACGCCAAAAGTACGCTTTGGCGATCTTTTCCGTCACCATTTGCAGGTAGTGCAATGAATGCCATTGCGCGACACCATGACTACGAATGAGCAGGAATGCTTCATGATCGGACTTCGCCTGTTGCCACCAGACTTCTTGGAAACTATTCATTTGTGAAGTGCGTCGCGTCCTTAAGGGACCAGTTGCCTGGAAGGCCGAGTTTCTCTGATTGAATGCGGCCCCACTGCTCGGGTGTGACATCCAAGACATACAGCTTGTGCTCTGTTTCCATACTCATATCAATGCCGAAATCAATTGGTTCCAAAATGTCGTCGTTTCGGTCGCCGATGAGTTTATTGATCTCGACGAATCGGATTTCTCGATCGCCCGAATTGGTTGGCAAATAGTAGACCGCGACAATACCAGGGTCTGTTTTAAGATGTTCCTTGGCGTACCAGCGAGCCATTGAGGCGCGATCAAATTGTGTTGCGGGCATCAGAAGTCTCTTATTTAGCGTGTAAGTTCGGTCTGTGTCTGGTCGCAGAACTTGTATTTAGAGGGTCCGTGTATCCCGCCGGCCGCGCCTGGTAGCAAGCCTGCGGATGGCGTCACGGCATGATGCAAGGCACAGTGTTCACTGACCTTCCGTCGATCTCCGCCGGCAGCGAGTAAGTCTAGAGCCCCTATCGCATTCTATCAGGCCCCCGCCGCCGAGTGGGTCGTGCCGGGCGCCCAGGGCTCGCGTGCAGGATTCCGCCGATCCTCTTCGCCCGCAGCGGCGGGGCGTCTGCTGCTCGTGGAGCACCTGGCCATGGGCAGATCGTCCCCCCCGCCAAGTGTCGAATGACGGCCCGCCACCGTCGCCGGTGTCATTCGAACATCCCGTCGGGAAGCCCTTCCACC
>Ga0209598_10001306_pt1 | contig 20382 bp, 18 predicted proteins | sample M_140807_EF_Meta_FD_187317 | JGI IMG/M metagenome (GOLD analysis project Ga0209598, IMG submission 187317) | Freshwater microbial communities from Lake Montjoie, Canada to study carbon cycling - M_140807_EF_MetaG (SPAdes) (version 2) | ecosystem: Environmental > Aquatic > Freshwater > Lake...
GGGCCATGGATCACGAGCCCCGGATAGCCCTCGACGCCGGTGGTGTAGGCGTGATCGTAGTGAATGCGATGGGTGTTGAAGGTGACCGCGCTGTATCGAAAGAGCAGCGGCTCGTCGGGGGTGCATTCATGCTGCCACTGGCTCGCGGGCAGCTCGATGGGCACGGTGGCGGCAGCGTTTGCTTTAGGGGCGGGCGCACTGGGATCGGCCGCCTCACGGTAGACCGCGGTCTGGAGCTCATCGATGGCACAGGTCGATCCGGCGAACCAGCGGCTGCGCAGGCTGACAAAGCCCAATGTACCGCTTCGGCCGGTCTTGATGTTCACCGACTCGACCGTGCTCACGACCTCGAGGGTGGCATCCAGCGGAACCGGCGCAAGCCACTCGATCGTGCTGCCAGCCCACATGCGACGCGGCAGCGGCCAGGTCGGCACCAGCGGGCCTCGGGGGCCATGGCCATCACCGCTCAGGCGTGCAGTCGGCCAGGCTGGCGGCGCGAACAGCCACAGCCAGTGCCTAAGCGGCTCAAGCTGCGAATCAGCCTCGGGCGCCGGCCGATCGAGGCTGGCTTCGAGCAGCGCAACCCAATCACGGCTGGCGCGCAGTTGGCGCCGATCGGTGCGCCCGACCCAGGCGGTCCAGTCGGTCGCAGACAGCTGTTCTGCAAGGGTGGGGGATGCGCTCATGTCTCAGTCCAGTTTGAGTTTCTGCTCGGCAACGACCTTGCGATAGACCTCGAATTCAGCTGCGATCTGCTGGCTGAACTGGGCGGGTGTGTTGCCGATGACGAGTGACCCGGTGTCGGCGATCCGCTTGGCTACCGCCGGGTCTTCCAGCGTTTTCTTTGCCGCCGCATGGATACGCTCGACCACTGCCGAGGGCAGGCCCTTGGGGCCGAGCAGCCCGTAGTAAGCCATGCGATTGACCGGCTCCAGTCCAACGTCCTTGAAAGTGGGTACGTTGGGGAGCACCGGCAGTCGGGCTGGCGCGGCGAGCACGATCGGGATCAGCTTGCCATCGCGGATGAAGGGCAGGGCGGAAGGCAGGTTGTCGAAGATGATCGGTACCTGGCCTGCGACCACATCGGCCAGGGCAGGGCCTGCACCCCGATAGGGAATGTGGGTCATGAAGGTGCGGGTGAGCGACTTGAACAGCTCGGTCTGCAGATGCCCGATGCCGCCGGTGCCGGAACTGCCGTACGAGTACTTGCCCGGATTGCGGCGCAGCTCGTCGATAAAGGCCTTGTAGTCTTTCGCCGGGAAGGACGGATGGACCGCGATCACATTGGGTGTTGCGGCCAGGTTGATGATGGGGGTGAAATCGGCGTTCGGGTCGTAGCCGATCTTCGGATTGATGGCCGGGTTGGCGGCGGTGGTCGAGACGGTTGCCATGCCCAGCACATAGCCGTCGGCGGGTGCCCGAATGACTTCGAGTGCGCCGATCGCCCCGCCGGCGCCCGCCTTGTTTTCGACAATCACACTTTGTCCGAGGTTATCGCGCAGCTTGTCGGACACAACGCGCGCCACGATGTCGGTGGTTCCCCCCGGGGCAAATGGCACGATCAGTCTGACCGGGCGGGTTGGATAGGCTTGCGCGCGACCGGTGCCAGGAACAGCGCCAGCGACAAGGCCGGCAGCGCTTGCGGCGAGGAGCTGACGGCGCTGGCGCAGGGGTTGGTTCATCGGGTGACTCCGCTCAAAGACGTTACAATCAGGCGCTTCAGGGCCCGGTTTGCAAGCATAACGCGATGTCTGGAAACGCCTTCGGGCACCTTTTTACCGTTACCTCGTTTGGTGAGTCGCATGGGCCGGCTCTGGGCTGTGTGGTGGACGGCTGCCCGCCTGGGCTCGAACTCGACGTGGCCGACATTCAGCCCGACCTGGATCGGCGCAGGCCCGGCACCTCCCGCCATGTGACGCAGCGCCAGGAACCCGATCGGGTCGAAATCCTCTCCGGCGTCTATCGAGGCCTCACGACCGGCACACCGATTGCGCTGTTGATCCGCAATGAAGATCAGCGCAGCAAGGATTACTCGGCCATCGAGCGCACCTTTCGCCCCGGTCACGCCGATTACACCTACTGGCACAAGTATGGAATCCGCGATCCACGCGGCGGTGGACGCTCGTCTGCCCGCCTGACGGCTGCGACGGTCGCTGCCGGTGCGATCGCGCGCAAATGGCTTGCCAAGGCGTACGGCACCACGGTTCGAGGTCGAATGAGCCAGCTTGGCGATGTCCCCGTGCCGCTCGAAGACTGGGGGCAGGTGCATCTGAATCCGTTTTTCGCGGCCAATGCATCGATCGTGCCGCAACTCGAGACCTACATGGACGCCTTGCGCCGATCGGGAGATTCCTGTGGCGCGCGCATCGATGTAGAGGCGCTCGGCGTGCCGGTCGGCCTGGGCGAACCCTTGTTCGACAAGCTCGATGCCGACATTGCGTTCGCGATGATGGGCATCAACGCGGTCAAGGGCGTGGAGATCGGCGCGGGCTTTGCCAGCATCACCCAGAAGGGCAGCGAGCATGGCGATGCGCTCACCCCGGACGGATTCGTCGGCAACCAGTCCGGGGGCGTTCTGGGCGGTATCTCGACCGGGCAGCCCATCACGGTGTCGATTGCCATCAAGCCCACGTCGAGCATTCGCGTCATGCGCCCCTCGATCGACATCGAAGGCAAGCCGACCGAGGTCGAAACCCTGGGTCGCCACGACCCGTGCGTGGGCATTCGGGCCACCCCGATCGCCGAGGCAATGCTGCTGCTTGTGCTGATGGATCATGCGTTGCGGTATCGCGCCCAATGCGCAGACGTCAGCGTGACGCCGGGGCCGATTCCGGGTCGCCGCGCCTGACCGTGAGTCGGGCGCAGCGGGCGGTGGCATCGACAGGCCTCGCCGGAGCTCGAGCGCTCTTTTTTGCCTACTTCGCCTATGTTGGACTGCTGTCGCCGTATCTGAGTCTGTGGCTCGATGACCGTGGGCTGTCGATCGTCGAGATCGCTCTCATTCTGTCTTTGCCGCAGTGGCTGAGGGTCGTGGCGCCGCCGTTCTGGGGCTGGCTGTCGGATCGCACCGGTCGGCGCGTGGCTTTGTTGAGGTTCAGTGCGGTGGCGGCGCTGGTGCTGACACTCGGGTTCCCGTTTGCCCACGGGCTGATGCCGATTGCGCTGCTGTTGCTTGCCCTGAGTTTCGTCACTGCCGCGCAAGGCCCGATCGGCGAGGTGCTGGCGCTCGAACAGGCGCGGGGTGATGTGGGCGGATATGGCCGCATTCGGCTGTGGGGGTCAATTGGTTTTGTCGCGACCGTGCTGATCGGCGGGCCGGCGCTCGACCGATTGGGGGTGTCGGCTTTGCCGTGGTTGATGGCGTGCGCACTGGTGGTGCTGGTCTGCGTGAGCCTGTGTGTACCCGAGCCCGCGGCAGCGCTTGCTCGGGCCACACGAACTTCAACCGGGCACACCGCCACCGACAGACTGACCATCGCAGTCTTTTTTGCATCTGTTTTCTTGATGATCTTTGCGCATGCCGCGATGTACTCGTTCTGGTCGATCTACCTGGAGCGCCTGGGCTACAGCCGCACCGCGATCGGGGTGATCTGGTCGATCGGTGTGCTGGCTGAAATCGCCCTGTTCGCCTTTCAAAGCAGGCTGTTTGATCGGTTCAGTCCGCTGAGTCTGCTGGGGTTCAGTTTCGCAGTGTGCGCGCTGCGCTTTGCCATGGTCGGCCTGTCCGACGGGGCGCTCTGGGTGCTCGTGCTGACGCAACTCATGCATGCAGTCACCTTCGGTCTGCACCACAGTGCCTCGATGGCCGTGCTGCATCGCTGGTTCGATCCTGCAAGGCATGCTCAGGCGCAATCGGCGTTCATCGTCTGTGGCTACGGGCTGGGCGGTGGCATCGGTGGCGTTTTCTCAGGCTGGCTCTGGGAGCGCTATTCCCCGGCTGCGGCGTTTCAGTCGGCGGCGGTGGCTGCCTTGCTCGGATGGGCGGCGATCAGCCTGGTCGCACGTCGGGCAGACCGCCATCTGCCTGAAATGAAGCCGGTTGGCGGGGGGCGGATCGGATGAACGCGCGATTCAAGTCGATTCAATCGGGGTCTTCCAGGCGGGCGTTCAGGGCCTTGTTGGCCGGGCTGATCCTGTTCGAGATGGCAGCGTGTTCTTCACAGTTCGGGGCGCGCCAACGGGCGCACGAACTCGAGCGGCAACGAACCGAACGCTTTCGGATGAGCCAGGCGCAGATGCTGCAGGCGTCTGCCTCGTCTTATGAGCAGGTCCTTCAGGCGGCCCGAGTGCGGGGCGATCTGAATCAGGATGCGCGTGCCCTGCGGCGCCTGCAGGGCATCGTCGAACGCCTTGCAGCCGCCAGCGCCGGTTATCGGGCTGACGCGCCGTCCCTGGGCTGGACCGTTAATCTGATCGAGTCGCAGGCTGTTGATGCCTGGTGCATGCCCGGTGGGCTGATCATGGTCTACAGCGGTCTGTTGTCAAACACTGACCTGACCGACGATGAACTGGCCGCACTCCTTGCACACGACATGGCGCATGCGTTGCTCGAGCACGCCCGCGAGCGTGTAGCAGCCCGCTTCGAGCCGGGACTGCTTGAAGGCATGGGGCGTGACGATGCCGAGCCGTCGCAAGTGGCCTATGAGATCGTGGTGGGGGTGATTGCTGCCCGCCCGCATGAAACCGAGGCGGATCGACTCGGCGTGGAATTGTCGGCGCGCGCCGGCTTTGACCCGATGGCCGCGGTGACCCTGTTTTCAACCCTGGATCGGGCACGAGTCAAAGCCACCGCGGAGTGGATCAGACGGCATCCGATGGCGCCGGAGCGCCAGGCCTTTCTAACTGCTCAGGCTGCCCGGGTGAAGCCTCTGTTCGAGCAGGCGCAGACCTCTTCCGGAACGCCTTGAATCACCGCCTCGGGTGGCATAATGTCAGGTTACTCAGCCGCTTTGCGACACCACTCGGAAGTCAGCCATGCAAGCTCGCACCCTCTATGACAAGCTCTGGGATGCCCACGTCGTCCATCAGGAAGACGACGGCACCTGCCTGATCTATATCGACCGGCAACTGCTGCACGAGGTGACCAGTCCGCAGGCCTTCGACGGGCTCAAGCTGGCTGGACGCAAACCCTGGAGGCTGTCGGCCAACCTGGCCGTGGTCGATCACAACGTCCCGACCACTGACCGTTCGGCCGGCATCAGCGACCCAATCGCCCGACTGCAGGTCGAGACCCTCGATGCCAACGCGCGCGAGCACGGTCTGATGTATTTCGACATTGCCGACCGTCGCCAGGGCATCGTGCATGTGATCGGGCCCGAGCAGGGGGCCACGCTTCCGGGCATGACCGTCGTCTGCGGCGATTCGCACACCTCGACTCACGGCGCTTTTGCCTGCCTGGCCTGGGGCATCGGCACCTCCGAGGTCGAGCTGGCACTGGCTGCGCAGTGCCTGACCGCCAAGAAGGCGAAGAACATGCGGGTGAGCATCGAAGGCGCGCTGCCGCGGGGCGTGACCGCCAAAGATGTCGTGCTGGCGGTGATCGGACGGATCGGAACCGCTGGCGGCACCGGCTATGCGATTGAATTCTGCGGTTCGACGATTCGCTCGATGAGCATGGAAGGCCGCATGACCGTGTGCAACATGGCCATCGAGGCAGGGGCTCGCTCGGGCATGGTGGCAGTGGATGACATCACCCTGGCGTATCTGAAGGGCCGTCCGATGTCACCGACCGGCCCTGACTGGGACCGCGCTGTGTCCTATTGGCGCACCCTCCGGTCGGATGACGGCGCCCAGTTCGATGCCGACATCCGGATCGATGCCACTCAACTTGTGCCCCATGTCACCTGGGGGACCTCGCCCGAGATGGTGCTGGGCATTGAAGATCGCGTGCCGGATCCCGACCGCGAAAAAGATGCCACCCGTCGCGAAGGCATGGAGCGGGCGCTGGTCTACATGGGCCTGCAGCCCAACACGCCGATCAATCAGGTCAAGATCGACAAGGTTTTCATCGGCTCATGCACCAATTCACGCATCGAGGATTTGCGTGATGCCGCTGCGGTTGTGAAAGGGCGTCGTCGTGCGGCCAATGTCAAGCTGGCCATGGTGGTGCCGGGCTCTGGCCTGGTGAAGGCGCAGGCCGAGGCAGAGGGTCTGGACAAGGTGTTTCGGGATGCCGGCTTTGAATGGCGCGAGCCGGGCTGTTCGATGTGTCTGGCGATGAATGCCGATCGACTTGATGAAGGCGAGCGCTGCGCCTCGACCAGCAACCGCAATTTCGAGGGTCGTCAGGGCGCGGGCGGCCGCACCCATCTGGTCAGCCCGGCGATGGCCGCCGCTGCTGGGGTATTTGGTCATTTCGTCGACGTGCGTCGCCTGTAATCGCGCATCTTCAAGGAAGATCACCATGGAAACATTCACTGTCGTTCGGGGTCTGGTTGCGCCGCTGGATCGCGCCAATGTCGACACCGATGCAATCATCCCCAAGCAGTTTCTCAAGTCGATCAAGCGCACCGGATTCGGGCCGAATCTGTTTGATGAATGGCGCTACCTCGATCGTGGCGAGCCGGGCATGGACAACGCCAGTCGTCCGATCAATCCGGATTTCGCACTGAATCAGCCGCGCTTCAAAGGCGCATCGGTGCTCTTGGCTCGCAAGAACTTTGGCTGCGGTTCCTCCCGCGAACACGCGCCCTGGGCGTTGGCCGATTACGGCTTTCGGGCGGTCATCGCACCGAGCTACGCCGACATCTTTTTCAATAATTGCTTCAAGAACGGCCTGTTGCCCGTCCGGCTTGCCGAGTCTGAAGTCGACCGGCTGTTTCACGAGGTCGCTGCCTTTCCCGGCTTCGAGTTGATCATCGACCTGCCGCGTCAGGTGGTCACCACGACCTCCGGTTCGGTGTCCTTTGGATTTGAGGTCGACCCATTCCGCAAGGATTGCCTGATCAATGGCTGGGATGACATCGGTCTGGTGTTGCGGCATGCCGACCGGATTCGCGAGTTCGAAGCTCGCCGCCTGCATGAGCAGCCCTGGCTCGGCAAGTCACTGGGCGCCTGAGGGCGAGGCCCTGCGCATGCGGTCTCGGCTCGCCAGCCGGGCCGTCCTGATAAAAACGATCGGAAATCAGTTCACATGAAGATTGCAGTCTTGCCGGGTGACGGCATCGGTTCGGAAATCACGGCTCAAGCCGTTCGCGTTCTTGCGGCCCTCGATCTGGGCATCGAGATGACCCATGCGCCGGTGGGCGGAGCCGCCTATGATGCGTCGGGTGACCCCTTGCCCGACTCGACCCTGGCAGTCTGCGAGTCGGCAGATGCGATCCTGTTCGGATCGGTGGGAGGCCCGCAGTACGACGCACTGCCCCGCGCCAAGCGCCCCGAGCAGGGTTTGCTCAGGCTGCGCAAGCACTTCGACCTGTATGCGAATCTGCGCCCGGCAATCGTCTATCCTGAGCTGGCCCATGCCTCGTCGCTGCGTCCGGAACTGGTCGAGAACCTCGATCTGCTGATTGTCCGGGAGCTGACAGGCGACATCTATTTCGGGCAGCCCAGAGGCATTCGCGTCAATGACGCCGGCGAGCGCGAAGGCTTCGACACCATGCGCTATACCGAGTCGGAGATTCGGCGCATTGCCATCACCGGATTCGAGGCAGCCAGAAAACGCAGCCGGCGGCTGTGTTCGGTCGACAAGGCCAATGTGCTTGAGACCACCCAGTTCTGGCGCGATGTGGTGACCGACGTTCACACCGGCTATCAGGACATCGAGCTCTCGCACATGTATGTCGACAACGCGGCGATGCAGCTGGTTCGCAATCCTCGGCAGTTCGATGTGATCGTCACCGGCAACATGTTCGGCGACATCCTCTCGGATGAAGCCTCGATGCTGACCGGCTCAATCGGCATGTTGCCGTCTGCCTCGATCAATGCGCGTGGCTTTGGCATGTACGAGCCGATTCACGGTTCGGCCCCTGACATCGCAGGCAAAGGCATCGCCAATCCGCTGGCGACCATTCTGTCTGCGGCCATGCTCCTTCGTTACTCCCTGAACCAGGAGGCGTCCGCCAGACGGGTTGAAACCGCCGTCCGGAAGGTCCTCTCCCAGGGGTTGCGAACTGCTGATATTACGGAAGCCGGCTGCCAGGTGCTCGGTACGGTCGCCATGGGTGATGCCGTGCTGGCAGCCCTGTGAGTCTCGAATCAGGATCGGAATCAGGACGATGATGAAGGTAGGTCTGGTTGGTTGGCGCGGGATGGTCGGCTCGGTGCTGATGCAGCGCATGCAGGAAGAACAGGATTTTTCGCTGATCGACCCGGTGTTCTTCAGCACATCGAATGCCGGCGGTGCTGCACCGATGGGTCGCGGCGTGCTGCGCTCGGCGGATGACCTCGATGCACTGGCCGAAATGGACGTGATCCTGACCTGCCAGGGCAGCGACTGGACCAAGGCGATCTACGGCCCGCTGCGACAGGCGGGCTGGACCGGCTACTGGATTGACGCGGCCAAGACGCTGCGCATGGAAGATGATGCGGTGATCGTGCTCGACCCGGTCAATCGCAGCGTGATCGATGCAGCGCTGGCATCAGGTGTGCGTAACTACATCGGCGGCAATTGCACGGTGAGTCTGATGCTGATGGCCCTGGGTGGGCTGTTTCAGCGCGACCTCATCGAATGGGTGTCGGCGATGACCTACCAGGCAGCCAGCGGCGCCGGTGCGCAGAACATGCGCGAACTGATTTCGCAGATGGGCGCTTTGCATGCGGCGGTGGCGCCCGAGTTGGCCGATCCGGCCAGTGCCATCCTCGACATCGATCGCAAAGTGTCGCAGACGCTGCGCAGCGCTGATCTACCCACGGCGAACTTTCGAGGCGTGCCTCTGGCGGGCAGCCTCATTCCCTGGATCGACGTGCCGGTAGAAAACGGCCAGAGCATGGAAGAGTGGAAGGGCGGGGCCGAGTGCAACAAGATTCTCGGCAAGCCAGCCTTCCGCTCGCCGGGCAGCATTCCGATCGATGGGCTGTGTGTTCGAGTCGGCGCGATGCGCTGCCACAGTCAAGGACTGACCATCAAGCTGCGCACCGCGATTCCGACCGAGGAGGTCGAGTCAATTATGGCAGCCGGAAATCAGTGGGTCGAAGTGATCCCGAATGAGCGCGAGGCCACTGAACAGCGGCTGTCCCCGGCTGCGGTCACCGGAACCTTGAAAGTGCCTGTCGGTCGTGTGCATCGCCTGGCGATGGGGCCGGAATACATCGGCGCCTTCACCGTCGGTGACCAACTCTTGTGGGGCGCCGCCGAGCCGCTGCGCCGCATTTTGCGAATCATCCTGTCGCGCTGACACATCGTCGATACAACACAATCTTCTTGAGAATGTTTGCTTAAGTAATTGATGTTGCGATATAAGCAGCCAGTCATCAACCGGAGAACGCCGTGAAACAACCGGTTTCGAGCCTTCGTCTGACCCGTTTTAGCCGCCCGGCCGGGCTGCCCGCGATCCCTTCGGCTGTTGCGATGGCCGTCTGGCTGGCCTTGGCATCCGCGTCGGCTCCAGTTGATGCCGCAGGCTTGGGCCGCCTCACCGTTCAATCGGCACTCGGTCAGCCCTTCCGGGGTGAGGTCGAGGTGACTTCGCTGACCGCTGAAGAATCACAGTCTCTGTCCGCCCGCCTGGCACCGGCCGATGCCTTCAGGCAAGCCGGTCTGGAGTACAACCCGGCGCTCAGCGGTCTGCGCTTTGCGGTCGAGCAGCGTGCGGGTCGGACCTTTGTCAAGATCAACTCCAACCAGCCGATCAACGAGCCCTTTGTCGATCTCCTGCTCGAGTTGAACTGGGCAACCGGCAAGCTGGTTCGTGAGTACACCGTGCTGCTCGATCCGCCCCAGATGCGCGATGCGCGCGCCAGCGCCGATGCTCAGGCACCGGTTGCAGCGCCGCCGATCGCGGCCGCACCGGCTGAGTCGGCTCGTTCGGCCAGATCTGCAGCCCCTGCCCGGCGCGCCGCGCCCGAGCGTGATCCAGCCGTCTCTGCGGCCCCCAAAGCACCGATGGCCATTCCGGGTGCAGCGGGTGCGGTCACGGTTCGACAGGGCGACACCCTGGGTCGCATTGCAGCCAATGTCAGGCCCGAGGGCGTCAGCCTCGAGCAAAGCATGATCGCCATTTACAAGGCGAACCCATCCGCCTTCCTCGGCAATCTGAACCTGGTGCGTCAGGGCGCGCAACTGACGATTCCGAGTGCTGAGTCGATGGCCTCGATCGGTGCGGCCGAGGCCAGCCAGGAAGTGCGTATCCAGAGTGCAGATTTCAACGCATACCGCCGCAAGCTCGCTGAAGCCGCGACGCGTGTGGAGTCGCCCAGAGCCGGTCAGACGGCCAGCGGTGCGGTTTCAGGGCGAGTCGAAGATCGGACTGGCGGCGAGTCGGGAGACCGGCTGCGGCTGTCAAAGCCCGGCGTCGGGGCTGCCGAAGGCTCGGCGGTCGGCTCGCAATCGGCTGGCGGTGCGGAGCAGTCCGTGGCGCGCGATGCGGCGCTCAAGGAAGCGAATTCGCGAATCGCAGACCTCGAGAAGAACGTCGAAGATCTGAAGAAGATGCTCGAGCTGCGCAATCGCTCGATGGCCGATGTCCAGCGACAGCTCGAGGACGCGCGGGCAGGTCAGAAGCCGGTGGCTGGCGCGGTCGGCGAGCCCAGCCCCGCTGCACCTCAGGCGTTGCCGGCTCAGGTGTCCGAGGCAAAGCCTGCAGGCACGAGTCAGCCGGAGGCATCGGCCCCGGTTGAAGCCAAAACCGAGGCGCCGGCTGCAGCAGTCGCGCCCGAGCCTGCGCCCGAGAAGCCGGTTGCAAAGCCGCAGACCCCTCAGCCCCCTCAGCCGGCGCCGGTTGCCGAAACCAGTCTGCTCGATGACCTGCTGGACAACCCGCTGCTCTTGCCGGGTATCGGCGGGGTGGCTGCACTCGGGCTTGGCTATGCGATGTACGCGATGCGTCGACGCCGCAAGGTTGAGAAGTTCGAAGACAGCCTGATCGCTGCCGATGCCTTTGCCTCGAATTCCCTGTTCGGCGCCACAGGCGGACAGAGTGTCGATACCAATCAGAGCGGTTTTGCGCCTTTGACCGGCACGCATGCCGAGCCGCAGGCGACCGAGGTCGACCCGATTGCCGAGGCAGATGTTTACATCGCATACGGCCGGGAAGCGCAGGCAGAGGACATTCTGCGAGAGGCCTTGGTTCGGCAGCCCACTCGCCAGCCGATTCGCTTCAAGCTGATGCAGATCCATGCGTCGCGCAATGATGTTGCGGCCTTTGGCGCGCTCGCGGCGGACATGCACCAGATGACCGGCGGTCAGGGCGAGGAGTGGGACAAGGCTGCTGCGTTGGGTGCATCGATCGATCCGATGAACCCGCTTTATGGCGGCTCGGTCGAGAGCACACCGATTGAGCAACTGGCCTCGCTTGCGGATCGCCTGGATAACCCTGTTCAGGCTGAGCACGCGAATTCGCCGGACGAGTTCGATTTTCCGGATCTGGAGCCTCAAGGCTCGCTGCAGGTCGAACCCGAGGGCTCTTTCCTCGAACCGATCGAAGCGGTGGCGCCCGAACCCCTCAGCGTGGCGCCCGAGTCGGTCGCTGTGAATCAAGCCCAGTCCATGGGCATGCCAAGCCTCGATTTCGACCTGGAGCTGGACCCGCCCCCCACTGCCGATGAGCTTGCGTCGCAGCAGGCGGTTGCGTTCGAACCGTCACTGGCTGCACCCATGGCCAGCGACGCAGCCTTGCAGCCGGAATCCCTGGGCTTTGACCTGGATCTCGCCGAAATCGCTGAGGCGCCGCTTGCTTCGCAGCGTGCAGAGCCCTCAAATCTCGGTTTTCACGACCTCGATCTCGATCTCGATCCGGTGGCGGTTGAGGCGGACGCGCCTGAGTTCGAGGCAAGCACCTCGACGCGTTGGCAGGAGATGTCGACCAAGCTCGACCTCGCATTGGCCTATGACGAGATCGGCGACAAGGAAGGGGCGCGTGAGTTGCTGCAGGAAGTCATCACCGGCGGCGACGCCGGACAGCAGCAAAAGGCCCGTGTGCTCTTGAGCAAGATTGGCTGACAAGCGGCGCCGGTTGCGCCGATTGGCGCAGCGGCCGGTTCGCGGACTCACTGATCCGGTGCCGGCATGAGAATCGCGCTTGGCCTGGCCTACGACGGCAGCAGCTACCCGGGATGGCAGACCCAGCCCGGGGGTCAGGCCATTCAGGATCTTCTCGAAGTCTCATTGTCTGCCCTGGCTGGCCACAAGGTCGCCACCGTCTGTGCCGGACGCACCGATGCCGGCGTGCATGCTTTGGCTCAGGTCGTTCATTTCGATACCCCCGCCAGCCGACCGCTCAGTGCCTGGGTTCGTGGCACAAACGCGCGGCTGCCCGACCGGGTGACGGTGCAGTGGGCCTTGCCGGTCTCTGACGATTTTCATGCCCGTTTCAGTGCACGATCCCGCACCTACCGCTATCTGATTTACTGTGCTCCCGTACCCCATCCGCTGTGGCGTGACCGGGCCGGATGGGCGTTTCGTCCGATGGCCCTCGACCCGATGCAAGAAGCTGCAGTCAGCCTGATCGGAGAGAGGGATTTTTCCGCATTCCGATCCTCGCAGTGCCAGGCGGCGAGCCCGATCCGTACCGTGAGCTCGATCGATTTGAGCCAGCGCGGGGACTTCATCGAGCTCACGATCACCGCCAATGCATTCCTGCATCACATGGTTCGAAACATTGTCGGGTCGCTGGTCGAAATTGGCATCGGTCGCAAGCCTGTGCCATGGCTTTCCGAAGTGCTGGATGCACGACGCCGGGAATTGGCCGCGCCCACTTATTCACCCGCAGGCCTGTACCTTGCGGGGGTGGAGTACGAGGCTTGGCATGGCGTGACGCAGACAATCCTCGACCCGCTTTCACCGAGCCCTGCTTTGCAGGGCGAGCGGCCGGATCCGGATGACATATCAGTCCAAGAAGGGGAGGTTTGAACCCATGCGTACCCGGATCAAATTCTGCGGGCTGGTCAGAGCGCAGGACGTCGATACCGCCGTGTCTCTGGGGGTGGATGCGATCGGCTTCGTGTTCTATCCGAAGAGCCCGCGTGCGCTCAGTCTGGGCGAAGCGGCGAGCCTGCGTCGGCGTCTGCCTTCGTTTGTGAGTGCGGTCGGACTGTTTGTGGATGCATCGGCACAAATCATTGCCCATGCGACTCGCGAGGTCGGTCTCGATGTGCTGCAGTTGCACGGCAATGAGTCGGCGCACGACTGTGCCGAGATTGCCAGCTGGGCAGGCCGTCCGTGGTGGAGGGCGATTCGAATGCGTGAGCAGACCGATTTGTTATCATCGGCTCGTTCATTTGAAAAGGCCGAATGTGTGCTGCTCGATTCGTTCAGCGAGTCTTTCGGTGGCAGCGGCAAGACCTTCGACTGGTCATGGATTCCGCCTGAATTACCGGCTCGGATCATCCTGTCCGGTGGACTCGACAGCGCGGCGGTGGCTCGTGCAGTCGCTGAAGTCAAGCCATTTGCAGTCGATGTTTCCAGCGGCATCCAGGGCGATAATCCCAGAGAAAAAGACACAGCGAAGATGGAGCGGTTCGTAGCCGCCGTCATCGCAGCCGACGCAGGCCTGATATGAAACCTTATGATCTCCCCGACGCTCAAGGCCACTTTGGCCCGTATGGCGGCACATTCGTCTCAGAGACCCTCATGCATGCACTTGAGGATCTTCGGCAGTCCTACGACCGCTATCGCACAGACCCTGAGTTCATCGCTGAATTCAAGGACGAGCTGAAGCATTTCGTCGGTCGCCCCAGCCCGATCTATCACGCCAAGCGCTGGTCTCAGCAACTCGGTGGCGCCCAGATCTATTTCAAGCGCGAAGACCTCAATCACACCGGCGCACACAAGGTCAACAACACGATCGGCCAGGCGCTGCTCGCCAAGCGCATGGGCAAGCCCCGGGTGATCGCCGAGACCGGCGCGGGTCAGCACGGTGTGGCCACTGCGACTGTCGCGGCTAGGTTCGGCATGAAATGCGTTGTCTACATGGGCATCACTGACGTCGAGCGGCAGGCCCAGAACGTCTATCGCATGAGACTGCTCGGTGCCGAGGTGGTCCCGGTCGAGTCCGGCAGTAAGACCCTCAAGGACGCGCTCAATGAAGCGATGCGCGATTGGGTCACGAACGTCGAAGACACCTTCTACATCATCGGCACGGTGGCCGGCCCGCACCCTTATCCCATGATGGTTCGCGATTTCAATGCCGTGGTGGGACAGGAATGCCTGTGGCAGATGCCCGAGCGCGTGGGGCGCCAGCCCGATTACGTGCTGGCCTGTGTGGGCGGCGGCTCGAATGCAATCGGGATCTTTCATCCCTACATTCCCTATGAAGACGTGAAACTCATCGGTGTCGAGGCAGCCGGCGAAGGCCTGGACAGCGGTCGGCATGCGGCATCGCTGTCGGCTGGGACCCCGGGCGTGCTGCACGGCAACCGGACCTATCTCTTGCAGGATCAGAACGGGCAGATCATCGACACGCACTCGGTGTCGGCCGGTCTCGACTATCCCGGTGTCGGTCCCGAGCATGCCTGGCTCAAGGATTCAGGCCGTGCGTCATATGTCGCGATCAATGATGCGCAGACGCTGGCGGCTTTTCATGATTGCTGTCGCATCGAGGGCATCATCCCCGCACTCGAGACCAGTCACGCCTTGGCCTATGCCGCGCAGCTGGCACCGACCTTGCCGCGCGACAAGATCATCCTGGTCAACCTTTCCGGGCGTGGTGACAAGGACATGCACACGGTGGCTCAGGCTGCTGGTGTGAAGGATTGAGCCGCCCGACATGAGCCGAATCGAAGCCACATTCAAAGCGCTTGCGCAGTCTGGCCGCAAGGCCCTGATCCCGTATTTCACCGCGGGCCATCCGAGTCGCGAGCTGGCGGTGCCGCTGATGCATGCGCTGGCCCGAAACGGTGCGGATGTGATCGAACTCGGCGTCCCGTTTTCCGACCCGATGGCTGATGGTCCGGTGATCCAGCGTTCCAGTGAAGCCGCTCTGGCGCTGGGTGTCGGGATGGGCGATGTGCTGGGATGGGTGAGCGAATTTCGCCGCGATGACGCTCGGACGCCAATCGTGTTGATGGGCTATATGAACCCGATCGAGCGCATGGGGGTCGAATCATTCGCTGTGCAGGCTGCACGCGCGGGTGTGGACGGTGTGCTGGTCGTTGATCAACCGCCCGAAGAGGCTGGCCAGTTCGTATCGATTCTGCGTGCGCATCAGATCGATCCCATCTTCCTGCTGGCACCGACCTCAACGCCGAAGCGCATCGCTCAGGTTGGCGAGATGGCCAGCGGCTATGTGTACTACGTGTCGCTCAAGGGCGTGACCGGTGCCGGCAACCTCAATGTCGACGAGGTGCTCGATGCATTGCCTGCGATTCGGCAGGCAACCGGTCTACCGGTTGGCGTTGGCTTTGGCATTAGAGATGGTCAGACTGCACGGGCAATTGCGGCACGGGCCGATGCGGTGGTGATCGGGACGCGACTGATTCAGGAAATTGATGCAGCCGGCCCGCAGCATGCGGTCGAGAAGGCCGGCGCATTCATCAAGGGCATCCGTGATGCGATGGACGACCGACTGCCCGCAGCCAAGGAGATCTCATCATGAGTTGGCTTGAAAAACTGCTTCCTCCGCGTATCAAGCGGACCTTGTCTTCAGACGAGGCGCGCCGCTCAGTTCCCGAGGGCGTCTGGGTCAAGTGCCCGAGTTGTGATGCGGTGCTGTATCGCGCTGACCTGCAAGCCGCACTGCACGTCTGTCCCAAGTGTGAGCATCACATGAGGATCGGTGCCCGCGAGCGCATCGACACCCTGCTCGACGCCGAGGGGCGATTCGAGATCGGGCAAGAGGTGCTGCCAGTCGACGCATTGAAATTCAAGGACAGCCGCAAATACCCTGATCGTTTGCGTGAGGCAATGGACGCCACGGGTGAAACCGATGCGCTGGTGGTGATGGGTGGGGCGATCCGTTCGCTGCCGGTCGTCGTGGCCGCGTTCGAATTCGAATTCATGGGTGGCTCGATGGGCTCGGTTGTTGGGGAGCGGTTTGCGCGAGGTGTGCAGACCGCGGTCGAGCAGAAGGTGCCGTTCATTTCGGTCGCTGCGTCGGGCGGTGCCCGCATGCAGGAGGGGCTGCTGTCGCTGATGCAGATGGCCAAGACAACCGCAGCCCTGACCCAGCTGGCCGACGCCCGACTCCCCTACATCTCGGTGCTAACCGATCCGACCATGGGTGGCGTGTCGGCGAGCTTCTGTTTCCTGGGTGATGTGGTGATTGCCGAGCCCAAGGCCTTGATCGGGTTTGCAGGGCCGCGAGTGATCGAGCAGACCGTTCGTGAAGTGTTGCCCGAAGGCTTTCAGCGTGCCGAGTTTCTGCTGGAGAAGGGGGCGATCGACATGATCGTGCACCGCCGCCAGATGCGTGACGAGATTGCGCAGTTGCTGGCGCTGCTGCTGCGACAGCCTTCGGAGGCGCTGGCCTGAGCCCGAACGCAGATCAAGGGGGCGCATCGCTTGACGATTGGCTGGCGCGCATCGAGCGGCTGCATCCCAAAACCATTGAACTGGGCCTGGACCGTGTTCGTCTGGTGGCTCAACGACTCGAACTGCATATGCCTGCGACCTCGATCGTGGTGGCAGGCACGAACGGCAAGGGTTCGACCTGCGCCATGCTTGAGGCAATCCTGCTTGCGGGTGGATACCGGGTGGGTTGCTACACCTCGCCGCATCTGGTGCATTTCAATGAGCGCGCGCGGCTCAATGGCGAGCCGGCCTCAGATGCCCAACTGATCGCCCAATTCGAAGCCATTGAGGATGCTCGGCTCGACACGCCGCTGACCTGGTTCGAATTCACCACGCTTGCCATTCTCAGGTTGTTTCAGCACACGCCCCTGGATGCAGTCGTTCTGGAGGTGGGGCTCGGTGGACGGCTCGATGCGGTCAATCTGATCGATGCCGACTGCTCGATCGTCACCTGTATTGACATCGATCATGTGGAGTTTCTCGGCGACACCCGTGAGCAGATCGGGTGGGAGAAGGCGCATGTGTTTCGGGCGGGACGTCCTGCGATCTGTACCGACCCGGTGCCGCCCGAGTCGCTCATCAGCCATGCACAGGCAATCGGCGCCGATCTCTGGCTGTTCGGTCGCGATTTCAACTATTCCGGTGATCGACAGCAATGGAGCTATGGCGGCCGGGGGCAGCGTCGAAACAGCCTGGCCTACCCGGCGCTGCGAGGTGCGAATCAGTTGCTGAATGCATCGGGTGTTCTGGCGGTACTTGAGTCCGTGCGTCACACCTTGCCCGTCAGTGCTCAGGCCATCCGACAGGGCTTTGCGAGCGTCGAATTGCCGGGCCGTTTTCAAGTGCTGGCCGGTCGACCGACCGTGGTGCTCGATGTGGCGCACAACCCGCACGCAGCCGCGCATCTCGCCGCTAACCTGGACAACATGGGTTTCTTTCCCGAGACCTATGCCGTCATTGGCATGCTTGCAGACAAGGACATTGATTCGACGATTGCGCATCTTCGAAAGCGAGTGGACCACTGGATCTGTGTCGATCTGCACGGGCCTCGAGCCGCGAGCGCGGCCGATGTGGCCGCCCGGCTTCGCGCTGCAGGAATCCATCCGGGTCAGGGCGAGGATGCGACGCGCACGATCGAATGCAGTGAATCGCCTCGTTCGGGATTGGCGCTTGCGAGGGCCCGAGCCGACGAGAATGATAGGATCGTCGTCTTTGGTTCTTTCCTGACCGTTGCCGATGTTCTGGCATCGCGCACGAATCGCCGATCCTAGTCGGATCTTCACCCTATGGCCAAAGCGCAATCGACCCGCTCCCGCACCGCAGCGGCCGAGTCAGAAGACGCCACAGTCGATCCGGCGCTTCCTCAGAAAAAGCGCGCACGGCACCGACTGATCGGTGCGGTCACGGTGTGTCTGGTCGCCGCGACTGTGGTTCCGATGCTGCTCGAACCCGAGCCTGCGCGTAAGAGCCCCGAGCTCAATGTGGTCATTCCACCCCGAGACACGCCAGTGCCAACGCGGGGTGCGGACAGTCGACCGGAGGCAGGACGCAAACCCGAGTCCGCGAGTGGCACCAGGCTGCCTGATGCGTCGCTTGCGGAGGTGGTGCCTGTTGTGCCCAAGCCGATGACCGCAAAGCCTGTTGAGCCCCGATCGGATTCAGGCCGTGCTCCCGAGGCGAAGCGTGATTCGGGCAAGTCCGAGGGCGATCGAGCCAAAGTAGAGCCCGCAAAGGGCAGCACAGCGAAGGCCGACGCACCGAAGGCCGACGCACCGAAGGCAGATGCACCTAGAGCAGATGCACCTAGAGCAGATGCACAGAGGGCAGACGCCTCGAAGGCAGACGCGCCGAAATCAGCCGCATCGAAGGCAGAAGGAGGCAAAGCGTCTGCTTCCAAATCATCTGACGCAACTGCGGGTCGCTATGCGGTTCAGGTGGGCGCGTTCAGTTCTCAAGCCAGCGCCTCGGCTGCCGTGGACAAAGTACGAGAGACCGGTGTGAAGGTGTACACCGAGACGGTCAAGACTGAACGGGGGGAGCGGATTCGCGTTCGAGTGGGACCGTTTGCCAGTCGTGAGGCAGCAGAGGATGCTCGGGAAAAGCTTAAGGCAGCCGGTTTGAACGCCGCGCTGATTGCCCCGCAATGAGCTTCGGGCTGACGGGTTGGGACTGGTTCGTCATCGTCGTGGCGGTGTTGTCGATCGGCTTTGGAATGGTGCGAGGGATGGTGCGGACGGTGTTTGCATTGGCTGCCTGGGTGCTCGCGTTGGTGGGAGTGCCGATTGCGCTTGCATGGATCCTGCCGGTTTTGCCTGAGTCGATTCCGGCTCCCTTGGTTGCGGTCGGCTTGTTCATCGGGGTTTTCATTGCGGCGCGGATGCTCGGCGGTCTTCTCGCCAAGGCGCTGGCCGGGATCGGCTTGGGCGGTGCGGATCGAATACTCGGTGCTGTACTCGGTGTGGCGAGGGCGCTGGTGATCGTTCTGCTGGTCGCGCTCGCAGGTCACCTGACCGGATTTTCTCAGCAGCCTGGATGGCAACAGGCCTGGAGTCGGCCATTGCTTGATGAACTGGTGCGATGGACTGAGCCATTCCTGCCGGAGCGGCTGAGCGGCGTACAGCAAACCTGAGCCTCGATCGGGTTCGGTCGGCGCAATCTTCGGAGAAGAGCCATGTGCGGCATCCTGGGTGTGGTCTCGCGATCGCCCGTCAATCAACTTCTGTACGACGGCTTGTTGCTCCTTCAGCATCGAGGACAGGATGCCGCCGGCATCGCGACCAGCACGGGCAAAGCCTTCGCCATGCACAAGCAAAGCGGACTGGTGCGCGATGTTTTTCGGACCCGCAATATGCGCGGGCTGGCCGGGCGTTCGGGCATCGCACATGTGCGTTATCCGACGGCGGGCTCTGCCAACAATGACGAGGAAGCGCAGCCTTTTTATGTGAATGCGCCCTTTGGCCTGACCCTCGCGCACAACGGCAACCTGACGAATTCGGTCGAACTCAAGGAAGAGATGTTCCGCAGTGATCGTCGGCATGTGAACACTGATTCCGATTCCGAGGTCCTGCTCAATGTGCTGGCCAATGAGCTGCAGGAGGCAGCGGTGGGCGTGTCGCTCGATCCCGACACGATTTTCCGCGCCGTCGCGGAATTGCATCGACGCGTCAGAGGCGCCTATGCCTGCGTTGCTGAAATCGCCGGCTATGGTGTTTTGGCCTTCAGGGACCCGATGGGTATCCGTCCGTTGTGCTACGGAATCGCTGAGACCGAAGGGGGTACCGAGTATCTGGTGGCTTCGGAGTCGGTCGCGCTCGAGGGCTTGGGTTTTCGGATGGTGCGTGACATCGCACCTGGCGAGGCGGTGTTTATCGACCTCGATGGCCAATTCCATTCGCGTGTGTGTTCGATCGGGGCCTCCCTCAATCCGTGCATCTTCGAGTATGTGTATTTCGCCCGTCCCGACTCGGTGATCGATGGGGTGTCGGTCTATGACGCGCGCTTGAAGATGGGTGAGTACCTGGCTGAACGCGTGCGCAAGGAACTTTGGGCTGGGGATATCGATGTGGTGATGCCGATTCCTGACACCTCGCGACCTTCGGCGCTGCAGCTGGCCAATCGCCTGAATCTCGATTATCGAGAGGGGTTCATCAAGAACCGGTACGTTGGACGGACCTTCATCATGCCGGGCCAGGCGGTGCGCCGTAAGTCGGTGCGTCAGAAGCTCAATGCGATGAGCATCGAGTTTCGCGGCAAGAATGTGTTGCTGGTGGATGATTCGA
>Ga0209598_10001308_pt1 | contig 20358 bp, 16 predicted proteins | sample M_140807_EF_Meta_FD_187317 | JGI IMG/M metagenome (GOLD analysis project Ga0209598, IMG submission 187317) | Freshwater microbial communities from Lake Montjoie, Canada to study carbon cycling - M_140807_EF_MetaG (SPAdes) (version 2) | ecosystem: Environmental > Aquatic > Freshwater > Lake...
ATATAGGTTTGCTCGACGTAACAAGAGTGCCGCCTGGCCTTTCGGTTGCTATATTTGTTGAAGCAGAACAAGTATAGGTTTCTCCTTTTTGCAAAGTAATCGTGAAGGGAACGCCTGCAGCATGTCCCATTAAATTGGTTTTGGGTGTAATGGTAACCTGTGTATTATTTTCTGTGGCTAATACTATAAAATCTGTGGTATATAAGGGAAGGCCCCTTCCTACAAAACTCATTTGAAATGGGAGTGTAAATTTTGTGCCTAGTGCATTTTTACCTTTAAGCGCATAAATGTCTCCGTTAAATCCATTGGCAATATCATAGTAACAAGAAATGGGGGTAGTTGATCTTATCAGTAAACCTTTATTAGAAACCGTATTGGGCGTTACATTTTCTAGCTGTGTAATGTAAGTAGTTAAATCTAGTGAGTTCGAACTGTTGGCAGCAATATTTAAAATGATGGGTGTAAAGCTTGCATTTGCGGGTTGAGATATTGTAACAACTGACGCCGTATTTTGTGTTGAAATTCTTAAAAAAATTGGCCTGTCTCCATGTGCTTGCTGTAAGTCGGGGGCTCCAAACCAAAATGTAGTATCGGTTTGAGCGCTTGTGATTTTACATAACAATACAAGGGCTATCAATAAGTAGAGGTGGGGGCTTCTACTGCTCATTTTTGCTATATTCTATATCGATTTTCAAATCTTGCTTAATATCCATTGCAAACTACTTAAAACGGCCTTAAAATTGTCATAATTTATTTATCTTGAATATCTTAAAGCTTAATTCTATGAAAAGACGCAATTTTCTTAAAAATGGCAGCCTAGCAGCCGCATCAGTTGCATTTATGCCAGCTACCCAATTATTTGCAAAATCCGCTTCGGCTAATGCTGTTAAAATTGGCATTATCGGTGTTGGATTGAGAGGTCAAAATCATTTGGAGTTGCTGCTTACTAGAAAAGATGTAGAAGTAGTTGCTATTTGTGATATTAGCGATTATATGTTGCAAAGTGCAAAAGACGACATTACGAAGTCTGGTAAAAAAATGCCAGCTATATATACTGGCGATAATTATGCTTGGAAGCGCATGTTGGAAAAAGAAAAACTAGACGGCGTAGTCATTGCAACTCCTTGGGAGTGGCACAAGCCTATGATTGTTGGTTCGTTAGAAGCGGGTGTAAAATATGTAGGTTCCGAAGTTTGTATAGGGCTTAGTTTGCAAGATCATTGGGATGTTGTAAAAACGGCAGAGCGTTACAACGCACAAGTTATGATGCTTGAAAATGTTTGTTACAGAAGAGATGTGATGGCCGTATTAAACATGGTGCGTCAGGGATTATTTGGAGAACTTATTCACTTGCAAGGTGGTTATCAGCACGATTTAAGAGAGGTTAAATTTAACAATGGTAATAATCCAGCAAATACGCCAGTAGAATTTGGCGCAAAAGCTTTTTCGGAAGCGTCTTGGAGAACAGAACATTCTGTTCAACGTAATGGCGATTTGTATCCAACACATGGCGTGGGACCTATTGCTAATTACATCAATATTAATAGAGGTAACCGTTTTGTAAACTTATGTTCGTTCTCTTCAAAGGCCAGAGGCCTTCACAATCACGTCGTTAAAAAGGGAGGAGAAAATCATCCAAATGCAAAAGTGAATTTTAGATTAGGCGATGTTGTTACAACAAATATCCAGTGTGCAAACGGTGAAACTATTTTATTGCAACACGACACCAATTTACCTCGTCCATATTCTTTGGGATTTAGAGTTCAGGGTACCGAAGGTTTATGGATGGACGTTAACAGAAGTATTTATATTCAAGATAAATCACCTAAAGCGCATCAGTGGGAGCCAGCAAAAGAATGGTTGGATAAATATGATCATCCATTATGGGTGCGTTGGAGTAAAGAAACAGAGGGTGCTGGACATGGCGGTATGGACTTTTTTGTAATCCATGCATTTATTGAGTCTATCAAAAATGGTACACCTACACCACTTGATGTTTATGATGCGGCAACTTGGAGTGCTATCACGCCGCTATCTGAACAGTCTATCGCATTAGGTAATGAAACGGTGGCCTTCCCGGACTTTACGGGAGGACAATGGATGTATAGAAAGCCTGTGTTTGCATTAAATGATAACTATTAATAGGAAAGGATGGTGGTTTTGGATGCGGTATTAGAGGTGTTTGGTTTTGATCCAGCTAATACGGAAGTAAATCCGTTAGGGGAAGGGTTAATCAACCATACCTACAAATTGCAGTCCGGAAATGACGAATTTGTTTTGCAAAAAATAAATACGTCTGTTTTTAAAAACCCAGATGCTATTGCGCATAATATAAAACTGGTGTCTGATTATTTAGCTACCAACAATCCAAATTATTATTTTGTTGTGCCCATTAATTCTGTGCACGGCAATCAAATGGAATGCATCGAGGAAGGGTATTACAGGGTATTTCCTTATGTTAACGGATCGCATGCCAAAACAGTGGTACAAAATGAGGCGCAGGCTTATGAAGCCGGCTATCAATTTGGACTTTTTACAAGTGTTCTAAATGGACTCAGTGTTTCTGACTTGCAAATAACCATTCCTGATTTTCATAATGTAACGCTGCGGTATCAGCAGTTTTGTACCGCACTCGACACTGGTAATCAACAACGAATAGCGGAGGCAAAAGAGCAAATAAAATATTTGCAGGAACAAACCTGGATTGCTCATTTTTATGAAACGATTCTAGTAAATCCAAATTTCAAATTGCGTGCAACACATCATGATACCAAAATAAGTAATTTGCTTTTTGATGAGCGTGACAAAGGAATTTGTGTAATTGATTTAGATACACTCATGCCCGGTTATTTTATTAGTGACCTGGGCGATATGTTTAGAACTTATTTGTGCGCTGTTTCGGAAGAAGAAACAGATTTTACAAAAATTTCTGTTAGGCCTGAAATTTATAAAGCAATTGTTGAGGGCTATTTGAAAGGGTCTGAGGGAGCGCTAACGGATGAAGAAAAAGCCCATTTTTTTTATGCTGGGCAGTTTATGATATACATGCAGGCACTTCGTTTTTTAACAGACTACTTAAATGATGATGTATATTATGGCGCTAAATACCCACTTCATAATTACAATAGGGCTTGTAATCAAATTAAATTATTAGAAGATTATTGTACTAATCAAGCGATATTACAACACAGTATAAATGAATAATTATATTTTAAAATAATAAATGATATGAAAAACTTAGTATTGATTGTTGCCATTTTATTTTTTACAAATGCTTTGATCGCTCAAAAATATAGTAAGCCAGAGTGGTACGAAACCTTTGCTAGTATCAACAAAGAAGTGCAGCAAAACTCTAAAGCGTATGCTACACTTAAATATGCTACTGAAACCATTGGCCACCGTTTAACCGGATCTGAAAATGGCAATAAAGCAGAAGCGTATGCTTACAATTTATTAAAATCGTATGGCTTTAAAAATGTAAAATACCAGCCTTTTGAAGTAGAAAGCTGGAGTAGAGGTGAGCTAACCATAAAGCTTGGTAATAGTCTTACAAATTTGCAGCCTGTTAAATCAGTATCACTGGCACATTCACCGGTTGCTGCCGATGTTGCGCTTGAAGTAGTGGATATGGGTAATGGACTTGATGAAGATTATGCAAAGGATCCATCAAAAGTTGCTGGCAAAATTGCACTTGTTTATTTAGGAGTTTTGCCTGGTTCAAAGCCTGGTACGCCAAGCCTTCACCGTTCTGAAAAAACAGCTATTGCAACAAAATATGGTGCAAAAGGAATCATTGTTATCAATACCGCTGCTGGCGGCATCTTACTAACCGGTACTGCATCTGTTACTGGAAAATTAATTCCAATTCCTGCAGTGTGTATTGGAAAAGAAGATGGACTTGCATTTAAAGAAACACTTGCCAAGGAAAAGCAGTTTGCAAGTATTAGCATGACCAATTTTTCTGGTCTTATAAAAGCACGTAATGTAGTGGTAACTATTAAAGGAAGCGAACTTCCCAAAGAAAAAATTGTTGTGGGTGGTCACTTAGACTCTTGGGATTTAGCAACAGGTGCGATTGATAATGGTATTGGATCTTTTTCGGTACTTGATATGGCCCGCACTTTTGCAGCGCTTAATTTAAGGCCTACGCGCACTGTTGAGTTTGTACTATTTATGGGAGAAGAAGAAGGTTTGTTAGGTTCAAAAGCATATATAGAAGCTGCTAAAAAAGATAAATCAATGGATCAAATTAGATACATGTTTAATTATGACATGACCAACGATCCAACCGGTTATTCAAGTTCTACCGATGTTTCAGAAAATCTATTTAAATCGATTGGATCTATTGTACAAACCATTGACACTAGTTTTAAAAATACTTTTAGTGCAGGTGCAGGGCTTCATAGTGACCATCAGCCATTTATGTTACAAGGTGTTCCAACGGGTGGCGCAGCTGGCGGTAAACTACCTAATAATGCAGGTCCTTGTTACCACGCAGATTGTGATAGTTTTAAATTAGTAGATGAAAAAGGGATGAAAAACACAGTGCGTTTTAATAGTATTTTAGTGTATGCGGTTGCAGATGCACCAACAATTGAAGCCAAGCATTTAGATGACAATGAAACAAAGCTTTTCTTGCTAAAAAATAATTTAAAGCTACCATTACAAATTGCAGGAGAGTGGCGTTGGAATGATTAATGGATTATTTAAGCGTGTGTTTTAATACGCTTAAATTCCCATCAATAGTTTTTTCATCAAAGGTTAAACCTAATATTTTAGCAACCAGCGGATAAATATGGATGTTTTCAAATCCATTTATCTTTTTGCCTGATTTAAATGCTGGGCCCCATGCTCTAAAGCTGGCTCTCATTTCTGGTAATCTTGGGTCGTAGCCATGTTTGCCAGGGCTGCTTGGTCTGCCGCTTAGGCTAAAAGTATTTGGAAGTTTTGCTACTAAAACAATGTCACCAATTCTATTATACTTGTCATCCAAGTTATTGTAATGATAAGCTTTGGGCATATTTTCTTTTAAGTATACATCATATCCATTTGCTTCTTTTAGTAAGGCTTGGTAAGTAGATACAATTGCAGAAGTATCTTTTGCATACAACTGTAGCAAAGCACTTCCAGACGGCACATAAAATTTAGCAGGGTCTACTGCCTTTGGTAAAGGCATGGGGGTTTGGCTATTAACAAGCGCCATTCCATGATCAGATACCAAAATATAGTTGACTGGCAGGTTTAAGCTATCAACAGCGTCATTAATTTGCTTTATCACATTGTCTATGTATTGTACAGCTGCTTCAGCTTGTTTGCTATCAGGACCATAATTGTGTGCAGCGTCGTCTACGTTAGGCATGTAAAAAGTGATCAAGTGGGGTCTTGATTGTTCAGGTAAACTCATCCACTCTTTGATTTGATGTATTCTCTTTTCTATTTTTATTTTATCGTTGTAGTAATAATAATAAGTAGGGGTAGTATTTAAGATGGGTGTTTCTGACGCCACCCAATAAAAGCTTGCGGTTAGCATTTGTTGTTTTTCGGCAAGCACCCAAAGCGGCGTCCCCCCATACCAATATGGATCCGCTACCATTTTTTTATTAGCCATTGTGTATGTAGCATTTGCTTTTTCATCAAAAAAAGTATTATCTACTAGTCCATGATGTGCCGGGTATAATCCTGTAACAATGCTATAATGATTGGGAAAAGTGAGTGTAGGAAATGAAGAAGTCATATAGTTAGCAATAACTCCATTTTTGCTATACTCTTGTAGGGCAGTAGCATTGTATTTATCAACAAAATCAGCTCTCAAGCCATCTATTGAAAACATTATTACATAAGGCTTTTTTTGGGCAGATACACTATTCAAACGCCCTGCTACAATTTGTTGTGTTGTGTCTTGTGCAGCAACTGCACCCCCTATTAAAATAAGGAGTACTAAAATGATTGATTTGATGGTATTCACTATTTTCATTGTTATTTATTAAAATATTTTATTTGAATAACCCATGCAAGTAAGACACTGCAATAAGCTACTAGTATGCCTGCACCTACATCTAAAGGAAAATGTTGAGCAACATAAATTCTAGCATATCCGCCAAGTATAGCGTATGTAAACCCTAGTGGCACAATCCATTTTTTGGTAATAATAAAACAACAAAATAAAAAAAGTGAAAATGCAGTTGCTGTATGACCAGAAGGGAAACTATTTGTAGTATGAATTTCGATTCCAGCTACTTTATGAATAATTGAAGTATTCGTGATTACTGCGGTAGGTCTATTTTCTGATTTAAAAAATATTTGCTTCGAACTCTGTGTAATAAGGGTAGAAAACACAATGATCGCAATCAAAAAAGGAATAAACTTTTTCTTGTACATCAGCGTTAATGCAAAAGCTGGGATCCAAATAAATCCATCACCTGCGTTGGCCCATATATAAAAAAAGAAATCAGCGGCATTGCCAAGGTTTCCATTGAGTAATAAAAAAGCGTTTTCCTTACCCATTAGCATAGATAGCAGGATTAAGCAAGTACCTGTAATTAAGGATAAGCCTATTCCTATCGTTGCATTTCTGTTCAGTTGCAATTGCATCTTGTTAATTTACATGCAAAGCTACTATAGTTGCCCCTATTTATTAGATAACGCCCGCCAATTCGAGGCTTTTTTTCTTGAGGTGAATAATGTCTAGGTTGTCAATAATTGGATCTGGGGTTAAAATAAGGGAGTTGTTGTTTTCCTTCCACCAGCTATTTTCAATCAGTTCCTTAACATGTAGTACGCCAATTAAATATTTTCTATCTTCTTGAGCATGCCATTCTTCAATCCATTCAAATTTATCTTTAGGTACGTTTTTGATGTCATCAAAGCTTACATATACTTTTAAGTAATAGTCTGAAGTTAATTCATGTGGAGCTTGCTGGTATAATTTTTTATACTCGTAACAGTAATTGTATCTAAGTGCCGAGATATCACTTAATACAGCAGAAGCTGTTGGGAAACTTCCAGCTCCTTTACCATAAAAAAATTGTTTGTCGGCAAATCCGCTTTCAATAACGACGCCATTGTATTCGTTTTTAACAAAAGAAAGCGGTTCTGTTTGACTTATAAGTTGCGGTAAAACAAATGCAGCCACTTTTCCATTGGCTAGTTTCTTAGCTTGCGCAATGAGCTTGATATCTAATTTTTTTTCTTGTGCTACTGCTGCGTCGCTCAGTTGGATATTTTGAATGCCACTAAATAATATATTTTCAGGTTTTTCTACGATACCATATGCGTGGGCTAGTAATACGGTCCATTTGTTAAGTGCATCGTAACCTTCAACGTCTAGTTTTGGATTGCTTTCTGCAAAGCCTAATTGTTGGGCTAATATAAGCGCTGCTTGAAAACTTAATTTGTCTTCAAACATTTTAGTTAAAATAAAATTAGTTGATCCGTTTACGATGGCCTTTATAGAATGTAAAAGATCGTTGTCATAATATTCTTCAAGGTTTCTGATGACAGGAATTGATGCGCAAACTGCTGCTTCATATAAAAAGGGAAGGCCTGTTTGTTTTTGTAGCGCTAGCATAGCAGGTAAGTTGTCTGCAATCATTTTTTTGCTCGCACTCACTACCGCTTTTCCTTGTAAAAGTGCCGTAGAAACAATATCAAATGCAGCTACCGAATCGTCAATTACTTCTACAATAACATTGATATTTGGATCTAGTAAAAGATCGTTTTTGTCTGTGGTAAATAAACTGGCGGGGGCATTTCTTTTTTTATCAACGTTTTTGATACATACTTTTTCAATGCTTGCCTTTAATGACGGGGTTTGTTGCAATACTTTATATAAGCCTTCGCCAACTACTCCAAAACCAAATAAACCAATTTTTAAAACTTTTTGATGCTCCATTTTATTATTTATTTTCTAGGGTACTAAAAATAAAAAAGCTCACCAGATGTAGTCAGGTGAGCTTGAAATATTAAAAGCCTTAGGCAAAATATCAAACGTCGCTGACTTATCTTTCCATGCACATTTAGTGTGATGGACGGATTTGGCACCTTCATATCACTGCGAATGATATGGGTTGCCAAGGCATCAATGGGCCATTCCCTCTGCCTTTCTGGATAAGATTTTTTTAAGAACTATTGTAAAATTAAGTTAGAAATTTGCTTCACCCAAAAAAACTTTGTCTATAAACTACTAACATTTGTATGTTTTCAACCATTCTAGCCCTTCGTTGTTATTATATTTACATTTTACTATGGCAAAGAAATCCACTATCGAAGTAAGTTCTAGTACTCATACCGAAAGCATCGAGGTTTTTGGTGCAAGAGAACACAATCTTAAAAATATTGATATCAGCGTTCCTAAAAATAAATTGGTGGTATTTACAGGCGTAAGCGGCAGTGGAAAATCATCCCTGGCTTTTGATACTATTTATAATGAAGGTCAGCGCAGGTATATGGAAAGTTTTGGTGCTTATGCCAGACAATTTATGGGCGATATGGAAAGACCCGATGTAGATAAAATTACAGGACTATCACCAGTGATTTCTATCGAACAAAAAACAACCAATAAAAATCCAAGATCTACAGTTGGCACCGTTACCGAAGTGTACGATTTTTTGAGGTTGCTGTATGCACGTATTGGTGAAGCTTATAGTTACAATACGGGTAAAAAAATGGTGAAGTTTACCGAAGAAGAAATTGTAGCCTCCATCACCGAAAAATATGCCAATAAAAAAATAGTTTTACTAGCCCCGCTTGTTAGAGGACGAAAAGGACATTATAGAGAATTATTTGAAGAGGTAAGAAAAAAAGGGTTTTTAAAAGTTAGAATAGATGGTGATATCGTAGACCTCACACCTAAATTACAAGTAGACCGTTACAAAATTCATGATATTGAACTTGTGGTAGACCGCTTACAAGTAACACCCGATAGCAAAGTAAGGCTTTCGCAAAGTGTGCAGCAAACTTTAAAACTAGGAAAGGATCTTTTGTTTTTGATGGTGCATGAATCAAATAAAGTGGTACAGTATGCCAAGCAACTCATGTGTGAAGAAACAGGGCTTAGTTACGAAACACCTTCACCTAATGCATTCTCATTTAACTCACCTTATGGCGCATGCCCTAGTTGTAAGGGTCTCGGCAATGTATTTTCTATTTCTTTAGAGCAAATTATCCCAGACAGGAGTTTAAGTATTAAGGAGGGAGGTATTGCGCCACTAGGTGTGCAGCGAGAGGCCTATTTATTTAAGCAAGTAGAAGTGCTTGCAAAAAAGCATAAAATTAGCCTCGATAAACCCATAAGCGCTTTATCGGATCATTCAATTAATTTACTATTATATGGCACGCCAGATGGGCCTTCCGAATCTACATTTGATATGGATGAAACGGCCATGTCTAGCCCGTATGAAGGTGTGTTTGAAGGCGTTGTACCCATGTTAAAACGTTGGTTTACGGGAACAGGCATTACAGAGGCGCTGCGTGAATGGGTAGAACAGTTTATGGAATTGAAACACTGCCCTAGTTGCAAAGGCGCGAGGCTAAAAAAAGAAAGCTTGTGGTTTAAAGTGGCAGGTAAAAATATTGCAGAAATCAGTGATTTAAATTTAGATAAATTACTCAAGTGGTTTGAGGGCATCGAAAAGCATCTTTCCAAAAAAGACAATGCAATCGCAAAAGATATTTTAAAAGAGATAAGAGAGCGGGTAGGTTTTTTACTCGATGTTGGCCTTACGTATTTATCATTAAGTCGTCCATCTAAAACACTGAGTGGGGGAGAGTCTCAGCGAATTAGGTTGGCTACACAAATTGGATCTCAGCTTCAAGGCATCACCTATATTTTGGATGAACCTTCTATTGGCCTTCATCAACGTGATAATATGCAGCTTATTAAGGCGCTCCAAAATTTGCGTGATATTGGCAATAGTGTATTAGTTGTTGAACATGATAAAGACATTATGTTGGCTGCCGATTATTTAGTAGATATTGGCCCTAAGGCGGGTAAACATGGTGGTCAAATTGTTGCTGCTGGTACACCATCCGAGGTACTTCTTTCTAATTCCGATACCGCGAAGTATTTAAATGGTCAAAAAAAGATTGCTATTCCTACCATGCGGCGAACAGGCAATGGACATTCCATTGTTTTAAAAGAAGCCACAGGTAATAATTTAAAAAAGGTTTCAGTAAGTTTTCCGCTTGGTCAATTAATTGTGGTGAGTGGGGTGAGTGGTAGTGGAAAATCAACGCTCATCAACGAAACTTTATATCCCCTTTTATCTAAGCACTGCTATGATAGCAAGCAACAGCCTATGCCTTTTAAGTCTATCAAGGGGCTTGAACATATTGACAAAGTGATTGAAATGGACCAATCACCTATTGGCAGAACACCCAGAAGTAACCCGGCCACCTATTGTGGATTTTTTACCGAAATAAGAACACTATTTGCGGCATTTGCCGAATCTAAAATACGAGGGTATACGGCTGGTCGTTTTTCATTTAATGTAAAAGGTGGTCGATGTGAAATTTGTGAAGGTGGAGGCATGCGTGTGATTGAAATGAATTTCTTACCTGATGTGTATGTGCATTGCGAAAAATGTAATGGCAAACGCTATAACCGTGAAACTTTAGAAATCAGATATAAAGGTAAATCCATTAGTGATGTTTTAGACATGACAGTAGATGAGGCTTGTGAATTTTTTCAACCTGTTCCATTTATTTTTAGAAAGATAAAAGTACTACAAGATGTGGGTCTTGGCTATATCACCCTAGGGCAATCGGCGGTAACGCTTAGTGGTGGAGAAGCACAGCGTGTTAAACTGTCTACCGAGCTTGGCAAAAAAGATACAGGTAAAACATTTTATATTTTAGATGAACCAACTACGGGTCTTCATTTTCAGGATATTCAACATTTAATTGATGTACTTAATAAGTTGGTTGACAGAGGTAATACGGTGCTTGTAATTGAACACAATTTAGATGTTATTAAAGTAGCCGATCATATTATTGACCTAGGCCCAGAGGGTGGAGACGGAGGAGGAACTATTTTATTTGAAGGCACGCCTGAGCAAATGGTGAAATGCAAAGAAAGCCATACAGCCCGTTTTGTAAAAGAAGAACTACGGTAAAATCATTTCGATATGCTCAATATCGTCTTCTAAATAAACATCTGAATCTTTGATAAATCCAAAACTGCTATAAAATTTTTGTAGGTATAATTGTGCGCCAATCCGGATAGGTTGCCTTCCAAATTTTTCATAACAATTGGTAATTGCATTTTGCATAAGTCTAATGCCAGCACCTTGTCTACGATACGCTGGTGAACTTAAAACGCGTCCAATAGAAACCTCTTTAAATGATACGCCGGCAGGTAGTAGTCTTGCATAAGCAACTAGTTCGTCACTATCCCATCCACATAAATGAAAACTTTTGAGATCTTTGCCATCAATGTCTTGATAGTTGCAGGCCTGCTCTACAATAAAGACTTCACAACGCAACTTCAAAATAGCGTACAACTGCCTGTTGGTAAGGTTATCAAAGGTTTGTAGGGTCCAATCAAAATTGTTCATGTACCAAATATTTTGGGCAAGATAAGTATATTGAGGCCCAAAAATAGTGGTAGATCCGCATTAATGTAGCACCTTTGTCATCTTACACCGATAACCCCTATATCTATGTCAAAAAGAGTCGCAATTATTGGAGCTGGACCTGCTGGTTTAACTGCTGCATACCTTCTTGCAAAAGGCAACCAAGAAGTGGTTGTTTTTGAAAAAGATCCACAATACGTGGGCGGTATTTCAAGAACCGAATCTTACAATGGCTATCATTTTGATATTGGGGGACACCGCTTTTTTTCTAAGTCTAAAGAAGTAGAAGATTTTTGGACAGAAATATTAGGGGATGAAATGTTGGAGCGTCCACGAAGTTCACGTATCTATTACAACAATCATTTTTTCTCTTACCCTCTTGTTGCTTTTGAGGCATTAAGAAAGTTAGGTATTATTGAAAGTGCTTTATGTGTATTAAGTTATTTGAAAGCAAAAATATTTCCTGTTAAAAATCCAACCAATTTTGAAGAGTGGGTAACCAATCAATTTGGAAAAAGGTTGTTTAATATTTTCTTTAAAACCTACACCGAAAAAGTATGGGGCATTCCTTGTAACGAAATCAGTGCCGATTGGGCAGCACAGCGCATTAAAGGACTTTCATTAAGTAGTGCCATTTTTAATGCACTTTTCAAGCCTAATAAAAAAGCCACAGATAAAGACAAGGTGATAAAAACACTCATCGATTCATTTAGATATCCAAAACAAGGACCGGGTATGATGTGGGAAGCCTGTGCCGAAAAAAGCAAGGCCATGGGTGTTACACTGCACATGAATTGCGGTGTTCAAAAAATAGAATACACAGGTAGCAATTGGAGCGTTCAAACCACAAGTCAAGGAATTTTAACGGGCTTTGAGTATGTACTTTCAACGGCACCCATGCGTGAGCTTGTAGCAAATGTATTACCTGCTTTTCCGGCTGCGGTGGCTGCAAACGCTGCTGCACTTGGTTATCGCGATTTTTTAACGGTGGTGCTCATTTGTAAAGATGAAGATGCGTTTTCTGATAACTGGATTTACATACATGATCCTAAAGTAAAAGTAGGAAGGGTGCAAAACTTTAAATCATGGAGTCCTTACATGGTTCCAGATCCAAGCATGGCATGTTATGGGTTAGAATATTTTTGTTTTGAGGGTGATGGGCTTTGGACTAGTTCCAACGACGATTTAATTGCATTAGGTAAAAACGAAATAGAAAAAATTGGCCTTACAAAAGCATCGGCTGTTGTTGATGGTTATGTAGTAAGACAACCCAAAGCATATCCTGTTTATGATCAGTTTTACAAGGCTAGAGTGGACAGTGTTAGAGAGGCACTTACAAATTATCCTGGACTTTATTTAATAGGCCGCAATGGTATGCATAAATACAATAACCAAGACCACTCCATGATGACTGCGATGCTTGCTGCAAAAAATATTATTGCGGGTAAGGAGTTGTATAATTTATGGGATGTGAATGAAGACGCCGAATACCACGAAGGCGGTGATAGAGGAGCTTCGGGCCGTATGGTACCTCAAAAAAACAACTAGTCGGTTTCAAAAACGTAGCTGTAAGTCTTTAAAAATACAAATTGAATTCTAGTTTGTACTAGTATAATAGTGCTCGTGATCAGCATAAAAATAGCCGTGTACTTAAGCATTTGACCTACAAATGCAGGGGTAATGCTTGCTGGTAAATTAGACTGTGTTTCCATGGCTTTGGTAACAAAATCATTGAACTCGATGGGGCGTAACATTAAAATGCCAATGCTATTTAATAAAAACATAAATGCGGTTCCCACACTTATGTAACCATTTATTTTAATCCAATCTTTTAAGCTAGGGTTACAATTTTTAGCTTTATTGATAGCCGTTGTTACAAATCGAAGACTAGAAAAACTATAAATAGCTATACAAGAAAATATAAATACCACAATGAGTAGCGTAGGATTTGCGAGCGCCGTAGGTAACACAAGTATAGCCATAAAACCAAACAATAAAGCGATTGGAATTAATAAGTAAGTGAGCACTTTAAATATTTGCACCTGCTTCATAAATACAATTTACGCTTTGTCTGTTAGGTTTAATTTGATTTGTAACTCAACAAATTGTTTGTCATCGATGGTGCTTGGCGCGTCCAGCATAACGTCTCTACCTGCATTGTTTTTTGGGAATGCAATAAAATCTCTGATACTTTCTGATCCACCAAGGATAGAACATAAACGGTCAAAACCAAATGCCAGTCCACCATGTGGAGGTGCTCCGTATTCGAAAGCGCCTAGTAAAAAGCCAAATTTATGAAGGGCTTCTTCGGTGGTCATACCAAGCGCATCAAACATTTTTTCTTGAAGGGCACGCTGATAAATTCTGATCGAGCCACCGCCAATTTCATTACCGTTTAATACCATATCGTATGCATTGGCTTTAATGGTAGCGTAAGGGTGTTCTAAATATTTATCAGCGTTTTCGATGACCGGACTATTGTTGATCATAACACTGATATGATCAGGTTTAGGGGATGTAAACGGATGGTGTCTAGCTACCCATCTATTTTCTTCTTCGGCGTATTCAAAAAGTGGGAAATCAAGTACCCATAATAATTTAAATTCATCGTCTTTTCTGAAGCCTAATTTTTTACCCATTTCAAGCCTTAACTCTGATGTTGCTTTACGGGTTCTTTCTTCTTTACCTGCAAGAATTAAAACAAGGTCTCCAGCTACTGCACCAGCAGCATCAGCGATGGCTTTTAATTTGTCTTCCGTATAAAATTTATCGACACTACTTTTATAAGTACCATCGGCGTTGCATTTAATGTATACAAGGCCCTGCATGCCAATTTGTGGGCGTTTCACCCACTCGGTAAGCTCGTCCGTTTGTTTGCGGGTATATTCGCTACAACCTGGCGCTGCAATGGCTAAAACGGTTTCTGCACTATCAAATACGCCAAATCCAGCACCATTAATTAAGTTACCAGTTGATTCTATTTTACCACCTTTTAAAAACGCAGATTTTAAGTTGGCAATTTTCATTCCAAATCTAATATCTGGTTTGTCATTACCAAACTGCCACATCGCGTCTTCCCAAGTCATTCTTTCGATGTCCTCTGTGTAATCAATATTTTTTACGTCTTTAAAAACGCGTCTAATTAAGTTTTCAAACATTTGTAAAATATCTTCTTGTTCAACAAATGCCATTTCACAATCTATTTGAGTAAACTCTGGTTGTCTATCTGCTCTTAAATCTTCGTCTCTAAAACATTTTACAATTTGGTAGTAACGGTCATAACCGCTCACCATTAATAATTGTTTAAAAGTTTGTGGCGATTGTGGTAGTGCATAAAATTGACCCGGGTTCATACGGGATGGAACCACAAAGTCACGCGCACCCTCTGGCGTAGATTTAATTAAAAAAGGTGTTTCAATATCCATAAAACCCTGTTCGTGTAAGTAGTTTCTTACCGATCGGTTTACGTTGTATCTTAATTCTAAATTTTTCTTGACTGCGTTTCTACGTAAATCGAGATAGCGGTATTTCATGCGTACATCATCACCTCCATCTGTGTCATCTTGGATGGTAAAAGGAGGTACCGCCGATTTATTGAGTACGATGCAACTACTTACTATAATTTCAATATCGCCAGTTTCTATGTTTGGATTTTTATTGCTTCTGCTAGCAACTGTTCCTTTAGCTTGAATGACAAACTCTCTTCCTAATGGGTTTTCATCCAAAAAAGAGGCCATCGATTCGCCGAGTAATAATTGTGTAATGCCATAACGATCTCTTAGATCCACAAAAGTAATGGCGCCAAATTTTCTAACTGTTTGAACCCAACCTGCAAGGGTTACTTCACTGCCAACATGGCTTTCTCTTAATTCTCCACAGTTATGTGAACGGTACATAGTGCTAATTTATTAATCCAATAATTTGAAGGGCAAATATACTTCAAATGCCGCTAGAACTTACCCAAAATGGCGGTAATGCAGTCCATAATTACATGGTTTCTGCTTCGTTTTTGTGTTTGGGCTTCCATATTAAGTAATAGAATGCCAAAATAAGTACGCCAATGCCAAATGGAAACATCGCAAGGTGCTTGTAGGTGATGCCAAAGCAAGCGATGGCTTCATCAATTCCAAAAAACTCGGAAACCATCCAAAATGAGTTAGCGCTAATCCATACAGTAATGGCCAAATTATGACAGAGTTCCGACATGTACTGTCTAGTGCGCCATGAAATAATAATTGAAATAGCAAGTGTTGGTACAATCATTGCAATGCCAAGTAACGGTATACCAAGGCACCAAGCAATATCTTTAAAAAGCCAAAAAACAATGTGTAGATTTTCCATTTTTCGGTACTGAATTGGAATTACATATTCGCTGCTATTTTTTGAATTGGGCATGCTGTTATTATTAAGTTGCTAAAATATTAAATCTATTGATATTAGCTTCGTTATCAATGTTTGTTTGATGTAAGAGGTGTGCTACAAATTCCTCGGCAAAGTATGGCGCTAGCGAACATCCTTTTGTTCCCATGCCATTAAAGACACCTATGTTTTTATAGATGGGATGCATGCCTATAAACGGCCTACGCTGTGTGTTTGCCGGCCTTATAGCTGCAATATGATCAATTACCTCGTATGGAATTGTAAGCCATTCATTTAGGGCTGCCACTGTTTTTTCTTTAAAACTGGGCGAAGGATCATCGTTGTAATTATCCCATTCGTAATTAGAGCCCACCCAAAAAATGGATTCTTTCCATGGTACAATACTTACTGATTTTTTATAAATGTAACCGTCGTCTAAATCTTTAATGTTTACAAGTAATGCTTCTCCTTTATTGGGTGCAAAGGGGAGTTGTTTAAAGTATGGATTGTTTTGACCTTTTGCACCTTCGCAAAAAATAATTTGCTTGGCGGTATAATTTTTATAAACAATTTGATCCGCTGTAACCTCTAGTTTTTTAAAATCAAAAAAATCTTCTACTAGCGCGTTTTTTTCATTTAAATAGTGGCGCCAAGCAACTAATAGATTCTCTAGATTTACAAGCCATGAAGGGTCTATAACACCATGTTTAAACGGAGCATTAAAAGCTGCTGTAATACTATCTGGTAAGGATGGCGTAGAAAGATAAGTTGGGTCCTCGGCAAGCCTATCATCAAATGCTTTTTGCATTTGTTCACTGGCGTGAAAATTTACAATATTACACTTGCGTACAATGTTGGTATTGAGTTTATTTTCAAGCGCTTTATAGATGCGAACAGCCGCAGGCATTACTAGATCTATTTGCCATGTTTTTACAATCCTCCTGCCCGTAACAGGGTTTATAACGCCACTCGCTATTTTGCTGGCAGCCTTTTTATTACCATCATCAATTACAATTACTTTTAAATTTTGTTCTATCAGTGCACTACTTAAAACAGTACCGCAAATGCCCTGACCAACTATCATTATATCGTAATGGGTATTGTGCATTTATTCTTCGACTCTTATTTCGGTGGCAGGAATAAAAAGCTTGATAGGGCTCTGTTTTGAGACCTTTGTTTCGATGTTTACAAAAGTATTGCCCGTGCTAAAAACGCCAGCACTCGTAAGAATATACTGGTAATGAATTTGTTGATGCTTTAAAGGGGTATCGACAATCTCTTTTGTAAACTGAGATGCATATTTTGTTACTGTTAGGTTTTTTGGAAGTATGATTGTAGCGCCACCCATTGTATTTTCAGTGATCCAAATTTTCTTAAACGGTTTGGGTGTGCCTATTGCTAAAGCTACATTCAGTGTGTCACCTACATGAAGTGTTGGGTTTTGGGGAAGAACAACCCAGTGACCATTTATTTTTTGTTGGATTGTTTTTTGTATTCCAAATGATCTATTTGACTTTATTGGTTTTTCAACTTTGTTGTATTGCGACCAAACAATTTTAGTTTGCTGCATATTAACCGCTACTGAACTACTTGTTTGAAGCGAATAATTCCCCATATCATTACTTATAAAATCACCTACTAATAAAGTGTCAAAACGAGCACGACCTGCCATGGTAAATTGTTTGTTACCCATTTGTAATTTCCAATATTCAATTGGGGTAGAAGCGAAAAACGAAATGCTCAAATTGTTGTGGGTGCTACTTTCTGGGGCAAGCAGTAGAGCGCTAAAAACGCCTTTGATGATCGTGTCTTTATTGGTTTTTAGAACTATAGAATCTGTCATTAAAACTCTATTGGAGTAAACATAAAAACTATCTGTGTATTTGCTATTAGCAATGACTTCTTTTTTATTTTCAAGTACGTTAGCTTCTAATTGATATTGTAGCGATTGTATATAACCAAATGCAGCTTGTATAGGAAATTGAATGCGAACGTTAGCACCAGCTTCTAGACTATAATACTGCGACGGGAAAACGTTTTGAAACCAACCATCTACTGGGTTGTTGTTAGCAGGATTCATTAGCGATAAATGAACCTGTCCGGTAATTGGTTGATTGGTTTTATTGGCAATAGTAGCCGTGATAAAAGATTTATCTCCTTCTCTCAAAAAATCAGGATGACTCCCTTTAACGGCAACTTGCGCTGCAGCATAAAAATGAAATCCAACAGCCATCATAATAAATAAAAGAATTCGCTTTTGTAAGTGCCTCATATTTGTAAATCTAATCATTGATAGGCAAAAAAAAGCCTGCAACAAATGTTACAGGCTTTCATTCATAAGTCTACTTATTTATTAATAACTTCTGCCATTGTTTTTCCAATATCAGCAGGGCTAGCTACTACATGAATGCCACAAGCTGCCATAATTTTCATTTTAGCTGCTGCTGTGTCATCTGCACCGCCAACTATCGCACCTGCGTGACCCATTCTTCTGCCTGGAGGCGCTGTTTGACCAGCAATGAAACCTACAACAGGTTTTGTCTTATTGGCTTTAATCCACTCAGCTGCTTCTGCTTCCATGCTACCACCAATTTCACCAATCATAATAATACCATCAGTTTCAGGGTCGTTCATTAATAGTGCAACAGCGTCTTTAGTAGGGGTGCCAATAATTGGATCACCACCAATACCAATGGCTGTAGAAATTCCCATACCCGCTTTTACCACTTGGTCTGCAGCTTCATAGGTTAATGTACCGCTTTTAGAAACGATACCAATACGGCCTGGTTTAAAAATAAAACCTGGCATGATACCCACTTTAGCTTCACCAGCAGTAATAACGCCAGGGCAGTTAGGTCCAATAAGTCTGGTTGTTTTTCCTAGTAAGTAGTTTTTAACATTTACCATGTCTTGTACTGGAATGCCTTCTGTGATACAAACCACAAGTTCGATAACTGCGTCTGTAGCTTCCATTATTGCATCCGCTGCAAAAGCAGGAGGAACAAATATGATACTAACATTTGCACCTGTTGCCGCAACAGCATCTGCAACAGTATTAAATACAGGCTTGTCTAAATGCGTGTTACCGCCTTTTCCAGGGGTTACACCACCAACTACGTTGGTACCATATTCAATCATTTGGGTAGCGTGGAATGTACCTTCTGTTCCGGTAAATCCCTGAACAATTACTTTTGAGTGCTTATTAACTAATACTGACATAGTGGTCTAGGTATTTTATTTGCCGCAAAAATAGGTGAAAAACAATACCTTACCTTCTTTCCTATTAAACTTTACAAAAATATCCCATTCAATCCCTACTTTTGCGCACGACTTGCAGAAGTCTTCATTTTAAAATTAAACACATGGCAACTACTTCAGACATCTCTCGCGGGGTGATACTCAAATTAGACGGTAGCTTATATTCAGTTGTTGAATTTGGCGAAAACAAGACAGCCCGTGCAGCAGCAAAGGTTTGGGCTAAATTAAAAGGCGTAGACAACAAAAGATCTATCGAAAAAACATGGAATAGTGGTGAAACCATTTATCCTGTTCGTGTAGAAAAAAGAGCTTTTCAGTTTTTATACAAAGACGAAAGTGGCTTTAATCTTATGAACAACGAGACTTTCGAACAAATTGCACTCGGTGAAGAAATGATTGATGCACCACAGTTTTTAAAAGACGGTTCTGAAGTTTTTGTATTTATCAATACCGAAACTGATCAAGCCATTGGTGCAGAATTACCTGAAAAAATTGTTGTGAAAATTACCTATTGCGAACCAGGTTTAAGAGGCGATACTGCTACCCGTGCTTTAAAAGCAGCTACTGTAGAAACAGGCGCTACTGTTATGGTTCCTTTGTTTGTGGAAGAAGGGGAGCTAATCCGCGTAAACACCAAATCTGGTGACTACGTAGAAAGAGTAAAAGAATAAGATAAAAAGTTAATAAATAAAAAAGGGGAAAATTCAGTTTTCCCCTTTTTTTGGCAAAAAATGCCTATTTTGCCCCCGAAATTGATCAAAATAACCCCAATTTACCCCAAAAACCGTAAAAATGGACTTAAAGCAAATTCACGAATTAATTAAAATTGTCAATAAAAGTAACATTGGCGAAATCAGTATAGAAGATAAAGATGGTAAAGTAACCATTAAGCAAAAAGAAGAAGCGGCTGTGACTTATACCTCGGCGCCTAGCCAGGCAGTGTATGCACCAGCTCAGGCAACTACTCCTGCCGCTGCCCCTGTAGCAAGCGCTCCAGCTGCTGCTCCAGCTCCAAAATCGGATAACCTAATTACCATTAAGAGTCCAATGATTGGTACATTTTATAGAAGATCCTCTCCAGATAAGCCATTGCTTGCAGATGTAGGTACAGATGTAGCTGCTGGCAAAGTGGTTTGTATCATTGAAGCCATGAAGCTATTTAATGAAATCG